>Ga0209758_1000765_pt1 | contig 46352 bp, 44 predicted proteins | sample AraplaMF_Col_mMF_FD_184258 | JGI IMG/M metagenome (GOLD analysis project Ga0209758, IMG submission 184258) | Arabidopsis root microbial communities from the University of North Carolina, USA - plate scrape MF_Col_mMF (SPAdes) (version 2) | ecosystem: Host-associated > Plants > Roots > Endosphere... | reverse complement strand
TCAGCGCCCGGAGGTCCTGGGCGGCTCAACGATTGTCTCGCCCAGCCGAAGTTATTTTCCGCCCCAGGAGGTAGGTCGTGATCGACATCGAGCAACTATGGCCAATAGGTCCAGCTTCACGTCATCGATCGAACTGCTTTCTTGCCTTCGCTGGCGTCGAGGCGACACCAACCGAGCAAGGAGTTTCCATGGAGATACCATTTTAGTCGACCTTGCCCGAACAGCCGCATGGGCGCTTCGCAGACGGCGTTTTCATCACCCGCACCGATGTAGGCTGGCTCCGACAGCATCCGGAGCTGCTTCAGAACATCAGGCCTATCGAGGGATTAATTGCGCAGGAAGAGATTGAGTTCGCGGCCTGCGACTGGCACGGCGCCTGTGATGCATTTCATAGGCATGCTGCCAGCCGATCCAAAGAGATCCAGCGCGTCATGCGTGTCCATCGCGACCCGTTTGAGCCCATCATGTGCGTGCTGGAAGCGGAGAGCCCTCTGGCGGAGTATCGTAAAATCACAGACGAGATCCTGAAACGCATGCCGGACGAAAGCAGATATCCGAGGCCAGCGGCAGAAGCCGTCAGGTCATTGCTACTGCTTCGGCTTGGCCTGCACCTTGGGCTCAGGCAGAAAAACCTCCAATTGCGTGTGTGCCCGCTAGGGCATTATCCGACGTCGGAAAGCCGACTTGAAGACACGAAATGCGGCGAGCTGCGCTGGAGTGATCGCGACCATGGGTGGGAGGTCCTTATCCCATCGGTCGCGTTCAAGAAATTTACTCATCTTTCTTCGGCCAGAGGCCGTTCAGGCTGATCCTCCCGGACCTGCTCGACCTCTGCAAACACCTCGATGCTTACATCGACCGGCATCGACGTGTCTTGCTTAATGGCGCAAAGGATCCAGGGACGCTCTTCGTCAAAACGGTGAAGACGACCAGCATTGATGCGGCCACAACTCCACCACCTTCTATGAGGCATGGACAAACGTCATCCAGAGGTACGGTATCTACAATCCTTATACGGGGCGCGGCGCGATTAAGGGCCTCTTGCCGCACGGGCCGCATAACCCAAGGGACGTTCTAGCGACACATATCCTGCAGACTGGCTCCTATGAACAGGCAAGCTACGCCATCCAGGATACGCCGGACGTGGTGCAGCATCATTACGGTCGCTTCCTGCCGCAGGACAAGGCCGCTCTCGCCGCAAAGGTTCTCAATCAAGTCTGGGAAGCTGCGTAACATCGAAGGAAACATTCGGCTCGGATGTGACCCCAGCTTGCATCCGAGCTGCTATCGTGGTCTCCACCTTGATGGGATTAGAACCAACGGTCCAATTTTTGTTGCCGAATTTCCGAAAATGCTGCGGGTTTGGGGTCCGCAGCAAATTTCCAAGCTAACGCCACAACGCCGATATTGGCACAGCGGATAGGCGTTCTCCGAACGGGATCACCTTGTGGTGGTCGTAAAGGACCATGCCTGATGCAAATCGGTCGCCACACGCGTCGGCCAATATTCGCAGTCCAGAAAAATCGGAACTCATGACGGATGCTGCCGCTTTTATCTCGATACCGACTATTCGACCTCGCCTGTCTTCGATGACGATATCGACTTCATTCTGCTGCTTGTCGCGAAAATGCGAAAATTCAAATCGGCTATTTGCGGCGCTGGCTAGTTTAAGGATTTCCGCAAAAACGAAAGTCTCCAGCAATGCCCCGAATTGCCCTCTGTCATCTCGCAGTCTCTCGGGAGAGAGAGCACGGAGCGATGCGAGGAGGCCAGAATCGAGGAAATGTATTTTTGGGGTCTTGGTCAGCCGCTTCAGTTTGTTGGAAAACCAGGGCTGAACGGTTCGGGTGATGAAAAGGCTCTCGAATATGCCGACGTATTTCTGAGTCGTGATGTGATTCATCCCTATAGCTGCACCAATTCCGGAGTAGTTCACGAGTTGTCCCGAATGCTCTGCCAAGATGCGCAGCAGCCTCGGCATTTGCGCGATCTGTTCGATGTGCGCGACATCGCGCACGTCGCGTTGAACGATCGCCTGGATGTAGTCCTCGTACCAGTCCTGTCTGCGGCCGAGTGTTTTGCGACCTATTGCTTCGGGATATCCACCGGCCAAGACCGTAGACATCAAGTCGTCGCCGACGATGGCTTCTCCGCCCTTAGCTTCATTTTGAAAGGCGTCGCGTAGGAAGCTGCTGCTGGTAGTTCTGATCTCGCTTTGCGCAAGCGGCATCAGTCGAACGATCTCCATGCGCCCTGCAAGCGAGTCCGCCACGCGTGGCAGCGTCATGAGATTAGCTGAACCGGTCAGGAGGAAACGTCCTGGGCGCTGGTCGGTATCCACACTCTCTTTGATTGCCAGCAACAGCTCGGGGGCGCGCTGAATTTCATCTATAATGGCGCGATCTATACGTCTGACAAAGCCAACCGGATCCTGTCGCGCTGAGTCCAGAGTGGTCGCGTTGTCCAAGGTGTAATACTCCATGGCTTCGTTGACCATCTTCTTCGCCAGCGTCGTTTTTCCTGATTGTCGGGGGCCGATGATCAGAACCACTCGCGTATCTGACATAGCCTCGGCAACGCGTTGCTCGACCAGCCTTGGATAAAGCGCCACAGCCTCACTCCTCTCGATGACCATCTGCAATTACGGTTATGACCAATTGAAAGTCAAGATATGACCATTTGCAAATACGACCTTAACTGATTGAAACTGGCTAGCCCAACCGAATGCAGGCCGATGCGGAAAGTGTCCGCGCCATCTGGGACAATGCGTGTCATCTCCGCTTTGAAAAGATTCGAACTTGTGACCCATTCCCTGTATCGGCCAAATCTACGCAACGACTGCAAAGGACGGCGCAGCACCGGCCATAACGACACCGGCGATCCGGATTACACGTCTCAACATAAATTCCTCCTTAAGCAGGCTCCTCAACCTGATGCGACCTGTCACGCGTGGCGGAAAAGCTTGATATCTCGCAACCGGCGCTCAGCCGGCAGATCGCGGCATTGGAGCGGGAGATCGGCACGCCGCTTTTCAATCGCACTGGCCGCGGCCTGACGCTGACTTCGGCCGGCGAAGTTTTCCGCGACCGGGCGGAAGCCATCCTGGAAGAAATCACCCGCGTGCCGGAAGAGGTCGTGCATGCGGCGAGTACCCCCTCCGGCCGGCTTGCGTTCGGAGCGCCGCCCTTCATGGGCCGCGTGCTGACAGGCGAACTGGTGGCGATTATGTCGAAACCTATCCCCATGTGCGCCTGCGTGTGCGCGGCGCACATTCTTTTCAGCTTCGCGAAGCGATCTTTTTTCGCGATATCGACATCGGCATCCTGGCTGCGCCACTGACCGAGCCCGACCTGCACACGGAGCCGCTGCTGCGCGAGCAGCTTTACCTCGTAGGCCCTGCAGATAGCGGCCTTTCGCCGGACAAACCCGTCGCACTGGATGACGTTGCCGGCTGCGCCCTCATCGTGACACCGCGCCCGGATGGGCTGAGAGCGCAGATCGATACGGAATTTGCCAGGATCGGAAGGCGTATCAAAGTTGCGGTGGAAACTGAATATGCCCCGATGGACGATCTCATCCGCCGTGTTGGTTTCGCGATCATGCCGTTCTGCGGCATGGTGAACTCGCCTTTGACGCAGTTTGCATGGTCACCCATCGAAAACCTGCATGTAACCTGGCTGATCGCCTCCCTCCAAGCGCCGGTCCCACGCTTGCTGCGCAACGGCTAACTGAAATGCTTCTCGAGGCTACCAAAGAAAATATTAGGCTGGGGCGCTGGCAAGCCGTTTACGTTGGCCGTTGATTTAAACATCTCTGCGCTTGAGCAGATTCGAACTCTCGGCACCATATTTGTCTTCGCCACTTCGAATCAAATGAACTGCTTGGCTTTAGAAGTGAAGGTCGGCCTATTGTCCAAACGGAAGTTCAATTTCTTCGCGATTTCTTTTTGCGCCCTCGAGCAGGACCGTCTTGAGCCGCTCGGCATCTTGTGCGGGCAGCATTCCCGCCCCGGTTCGAATACCTTCTTGCCACGCAGGTCCGCGCTCCCATGCTTCGTTGTAGGCGAGCGCCAAGTCGGCAGATCGCCTTGTCTGCTGCAGGGCTTCAAAGAGCAGCGCAGCTTGACGAACGTCCTTCTCGCGTTTCGCCGGCCCCTGCCCGTCAGTGTGTCGGCGGCTGGCGACTATGAGCTTGTGGACCGCATACCGGGACGGATCAGGAACGACGACGGGGACACCGCTTCGGTGGAGCAGCATTGTCCTGACGGGTTCTCTTATGAGGAAGTCGAGAAAGCGTAGTGAATCGGCGCTGGCGCCACCAAGGGCGGGCATCTTAGCCGGCTGGTCGATGAACTCATCTGAACCACGGTTCGACGTCAGGAATTCAACCCTGTAGCCGTCGGCATTCTGAAACGCTGACGAGGCCGCAGATCCTGATCGATGTGGAACTGGCCGGAAGCTGGCGTCGACGCCCTGCAACAGCTCAACGATCGGTGGCAGACTATCTTCAACCTCGCGACTGATGGCATAGTCCTGGGCGATGTCCGCATCGCCGGTCAGGATCGCGGCCATGGGAAGGCGGACGCCAAGCAGTCCTAAGTAGCATTGAAAGGCCACCGTGCCTATGAGAACACCCCGGAGCCGAAACAGACCACCCTCGGCAAGAGCCTCGACGATATCGCCCGACATCGCGTCAGGGGCGATCATCCCGCCTTCGCGGGTCAGGGTATTTACCAAGCGCCTGCGAGCGCGTAGATCGTCCTTGTCCCGCTTGTGATCAGCTACGCGCTGCGCGATAACCGGATCATCAGCAGAACCGACGTAACGGCGTTTCGTACCACCATGTCCATCCGGGATGTCGAAATACCAGTACTTGCGCCCCTTGATGTTCGCCGAGGTGAACCGACCCTCTGGAGGGAAATCGGCCGTCCAAGCGGCGTCGAGCGAGCGCTGACCTAGCTCGGCGAGCATCGTCTGATACATGAGGTCGATTGACTTCATAGGCTCGACTCCGGTGTTATACTGTTTTTCAAAAACAGTATAACGGCCGAGGGGATAGGTCGCAAGATAGGATGCTTCTCTGTCGCCTTGATGGGAGTCGAACCGTCGACCCGTGACTGACCCACGTTAAGCACTTGAAACCTTTACTTGTGCAAGGTGAGAGGCCCATCGTAGCGCAAGATCCTATTTTTGGGATGATGAGCGAGTTTCTCATCCGCCACCGCGGAATTGGCCAAGGCGCAATGGCCAAATAGAGTACATCGAATCCTGGCTGGGCTGACCAGCTTAAGTCAGCCTTACGTTATCCAGATCGGTTCTCGCAGATTGTCGAAGCGCTGGCGCAGGCCATCAAGCGTAGTCAGGCGGTGCAATGATCAGGACGTGGTCGGCGGAGCACGCTCCCACCCACGATATCCGAAACCCTGGACGCGAGGCCGCCTTTCGGCAGCACGCTCGGAGCAACTCTACCGCTTGCTACTGTTTGAATCACACCTTAGAAATTGAAACACCAGGTGAGGACTGGCCTGACCTGGTGCACAAAAGATCGATGTCGAAGGCGCATGGCAAGCCAGTGGGGCCTGTTCGACTGCTTGGGGTGGTTATCTACGCAATATGGCAGAAAGTCAAGTTCCTTTTCCCTACCTGCCGGCGCAGCTGCAGGCCATCCGGGCCTCGATTTCAGAGCCACGCTTCGCAACCTACCTCGCAAAGGGGGGCAATCACGAAGAATATGCGATGGCACTGTACCTCTACAATGCACGGGTGGCCAAGGCCTTCCTTTATCCGCTAAATGTGGCGGAAGTGACGCTGCGAAACGCCGTCGACGATATCCTTGTCGCAAGATTCGGAGCGAGCTGGCATCAGGACGCCACCCTCCGCGATCAGACCCTGACGGAAAACGGGCTGGCGACGCTCGACAAGGCCATACAAAGGGCAGGCGCCAACGCACCGCGCGATCAGATCGTCGCAACACTCACCTTCGATTTTTGGTCGAACCTCTTCCGACCCGAATACGGCGCTCTCTGGCGCACCACCGTCAATATCGCCTTCCCGAATCTGCAGCACGGCCAAAGCCGCCAGGAGATCCAGAACCTGGTGAAGCCGATCAATGTCTTCCGGAATCGCGTGGCCCATCACGAACCGGTTCTCGATCTGAACGTGACCGACATTCACGCCAAAATCGTGCGGCTGATCGAATTGCGATGCACTGAAACGGCATCTTGGATGAAGCATCACTCAACTCTCAGCACTGTCGTTAGAACGCGCCCTCGCCGGGACGGAACTAATGCCAATACCCTGGCTGCGAAGCTCGACCCGGGATTCGTGTCGGTCAAGCCGGAAACGAGTTTGGGTGAATTGGCCGAACTGCTTGATGAAAAGCACCAGGCAATCATCTGCCTCGATGACAAAGGGCGTCCGACCGCAGCGTTCACCGCTGTCGACGCCATTCGCTTCATCTCGGAAAGCGCCAAGGGACTAGGCGGAATGATCGATCTAAAAGATCACACTATTTCGGACCTGCTCAAGATGGCCAACCTCGTGGATAGATGGACGCAAATGGCCGACACCACCCCGCTCGCTTTGGCGGTGAAGGAACTCCAGAAACCTCGCATCCAGATCCTCGTTGGGATCGAGGTCGCATCAGGCAAGGCGACGGGCGCGATTTTACGCGCACACCGGCGGTATTGACCGGGAGGATTGCCGTTGAGCTTCAGATTAGTAGATTCTGGTTGGTCGGACGAACTGGATGCCGGCATGCGGGAAAGACCCCAAACGGTGTCGATCGTATGTCCCTTCATCAAAAAGCGGACCGTGGAGCGCCTGGTGCTCGCCCATCGTCCCTATGATCTTCGCGTCATCACTCGCTTCGACCTCAACGCCTTCAATGCAGGGGTAAGTGATCTGGACGCGCTGGATCTCCTTCTCCAGAGCGGAGCGAAAATCCGCGGGGTCGTCGGCCTCCATTCCAAAATGTATATCTTCGGCGCCAGGCGAGCGATCGTGACAAGCGCCAATCTCACTGAAGCTGCCATGTTTCACAACAAGGAGTTCGGCTTTACCGCTGATGACCCCTCTATCGCCATACAGTGCCAGAGCTATTTCGATCGCCTATGGGCCAACACCAAGCACGATCTGTCGAAAGACCAAATCGAGCAATGGCGTCAAATTCTCGCCCCGTACCGTGTCGGGACGAGAGATACCGTTTCTCTGCCCGACTTCGGAGAGACCGTGAACGCACCATCCCCCTTTGTGCTAGAGCCTCCGACGGATGCGCCTGTGCAGTCGTTCGTGAAGTTCTTTGGAAGAACGGACAACCGCGCGTCGCTATCCATGCAGATCGACGAGGAAGTCATTCGCTCCGGTTCGCACTGGGCTTGCACGTACCCGATTGGAAAACGGCCCCGCCAGGTTCGAGACGGAGCCATCATGTTCATGGCACGCATGGTCCAGGCACGGAGCGACTACGTGATCTACGGCCGTGCCATCGGGAGGGAGCATAGGCCATTCCTGGATGACGCCACGCCAGCCGATTTGTCGGTGAGAGCCTGGAAGGAGAATTGGCCGCACTACGTTCGCGTCCACGATCCCGTCTTTATCAACGGACCGCTTTCGGCGGGGGTGTCCATGGCCGACATGATGGCCGAACTCGGTCCGGGATCTTTTGCTCCAACGCAGCGCAATCTCAACGCGGGGAATGGTGGCAATCTCAATCCGCGACGGGCCATCATGAGAAAACCGCATATGGAGCTCACGCCCCAAGCCTATAAGTGGATACTCGGTCGGCTTGAGAAGGCGCTGATGCGGCATGGCGCGTTGGATCTCACTGATCCGCGTTTCGACCTTCCTGCGGAGCAGGAAAACTCTCCAGATGTGCCTGCGAAAGCCTCGCTGGTGCCAATACGACTACCACAGGAGTAGAAAATGGATATTCCGCACGTCTCTCGTCAGCCACCGGAAATCGGCAGTCGGGTGAAAATCTACTTTGATCGCAAGTCGGGTGATCTCATCATCGAGAGCCCTGAGGGACAGCGCTGCAGGGATTTCTTGGGAGTTTGCATCGGCGAGGCTGTTTTCGACACCGAGCCCACTGTAAGGGGCAGCACTCGCTGCATCGTGACAGGAAATTTTCTCGCGGTTCCGGGCACACGCGAAAGCCGCGATATCGAGTCGGAAATTCGCGCGCAGGGCAGATCGCATCTGGAGTTTTACTGGTGGCGCGACAAGACGTGGCCACTCCGTAAGGCGCGGCTGGCGTTCATTGCGAAACCACACGGTGGTTTTCCTACCTCAATGGCCGTTGACGGAGAAGTCTGACCGGGGACGCCTTGGCACCATGCTTACAGGTCCAAGGTCTTGAGGCTGGGAACGTCGACAAGCAGCGGCCGTTACCTCTGTGACTGCCCAGTCTCCGATTTCAGTGTCATCCAGCACGCGGTCCTGGATCCCCTCGAAGCGATCGCGGTTGCAAGATTGTAGGCGACGTAGAGCAGCCGGAATATTCGATTGGGACCCCGCAAGTAGCCGAACCCCATGCCGAGCGGCGTCGTGATGTACGCTGCAGGCCTACTCAATGGCTTCCATCAAGTCATAACGAAAAATGTGCTCGGCAAGGATACTTGTCGTCTCGTACGGCTCGCCGATCCCATTGACCCGCCCGACTTCGGCAATCAAATGAAGGTTCTTTCGCGGGCGCGATGCAATCACATATAGGAGCTTCTTGGCGCTATCCAGCGCATTAGGATCAGCGAAATGCGGAACCATGCCTTCGAGCAGCGCAAATGCTATCACGGAATCGAATTCAGCCCCTTTGACACCGTGAATGGTCGATATCGTGATTCCGGAACGCGTCGCGAACACGCGTCTGAACATCGCGATATTGGATACCGCTTGCACGCCGGCGTTTTCCAGCCGTTCGATTTGGATTCTCGAACGTTCGAAAAATGCCGTGCGATGATCACCGAGCGACGGAAACAGCGCGATATCGATCCCGAGCGCCAGCAGCAGCTCGTCAAAAAACAGTTCTAGGTATTCGAGGCCATCGTCGACCAGGATCTCGATTTGATTGCAGTGACGCAAAAGATCCCTTCGGGAAACTTTCGACGTGTCGACACCTACGGACCGAAAATGCTCCAGCACCTCGCCGGCCCAGCGCATCCTTCGAACGAACATTTGCGGCTCTGGCCGGGTCAATGCCAGACGAGATACCTTGAACCAGATATTGTCTTGGTCTCGAGAAAACGGCGCCATGCCCGGGCCGTCAAAATTGTATTCGGGAAGCGCGGCCACGAGGCGTCGAGTTATCGCCGCCAGTTGCACCCATTGCGGTCCAACAACGCAGATTTCGTGCGGCGAAATTCCAAGCGTTTCGATATTGTGGCGAATGAGCCGCACGATCTCATCATCCAGCTCTTGGTGATTGATCTCCTGGTCGAAGGAAATGAAGCTTCCGTAGTCGCGGTCTTTCCCGACAGCCTCAATGACTGCCGGAGCGACGCAGTAGTTCGAGAAATAGCCGACGATCCTTTCGGAGGAGCGGTAATTGTTCGACAGGCTTTTCTCGGCGAGATCGATGCCAGCGCGCGCCGCGAATTCTGGCCGAGCCATCGCATAGCCGCCCAAGGAACCGTATATTGCCTGGTTGGGGTCCCCGACGATAAACGTTCTCGTGTTTCCGGCCGATGCCCTCAGAATGGCGGCAACAATTGCGTATTGGATCTCTTTGGTGTCCTGGTATTCGTCAACGAGGATGTAGCGGAATAGAGATCCGAGCAACACGGAAATCGAGGGTTCGCTGGCGATCAAGTCGTGTGCGCAACTCAAGATCATCTCAAAGTCCAGTTGCCGGTGTTCCTGAAGCCGATCCCAATAGCGTTGCAGTACGGCTGTTGCTGCTGCTCGGCGGTTCGGATTTGCTTCCTCAAGCTGGAAACCAGCGGTCGTGAAATAATACCGACAATCCAGGGGGCGGACAAAATTCGGAGATTGTTGGCAGAGTTCCGTCAGGATGTCATCGGTTTCATGCTGGTCAATCACCCGGAACCCGTTGGCAAGACGATCATGATAGATAGCATAGGGTTTAATGATCCAGTCGAGACAAAACGAATGGATCGTGCCGATCCAGAGGCGATCGGTCGACACCCCAAGCTTCTCGATACGTTCAGCAATCTCTTCGGCGGCACGATGCGTGTAGGTGATGGCGACCACCCAATGGCGTTCGCTTTCCAGCTTCGACAGTTCGAGGGCGATTTTGTACGTTAGAGCTCTCGTCTTCCCACTCCCCGGACATGCGGCAAGGAAAATGCTCCCGTCATGAAGGACAGCATCCGTCTGCTCTTCATTGAGGTCGTCATTTTGCCATACGAAAACCATCAGGCATGTCCCATGACGTCGATGATGACGTCGCCGGCGACCGCTCCGATCAATGCTTCGCGGAGCGGCTCTATCGCCAGCTCGCCAGCGCGGAATGATCTTACCTGCTCCCTGAGCTGCGCAAGCTGTGGGTCGCCGATCACCGCGGGATCCTGGTGAAATTTCAGGCGGTGCTCGATCATATTTGCGAGAACAGCGCGACCGATCGGTCGATGGGCGGAAAAGATCGCTTCGACCAGATAGTCCGGGATGCGCGTCGAGGAGGATACCCGCTTGGCCATCTGGATTGCGAGCCAACCCTTCCCGGCATAATCCGCCATGGCAAGGATTCGACGACCAAACACTGCCGGATCGTTGGATCTCAATTCCGCAGTTGCAGCAACTATTGTCGGATTGTCCTTATAGACCGCGTTCAAGACTGAAACAGCGAGTTCCCAGTTTCCCGCCGCCACGAAGTCGACTTCGAAGGTTCTCGGAGCATAATGGACGGACACCCAGTCGTTGCCGTCCTTGAACGCCGTCAGTCTTGCCCGCCGGGCGACCCCGGCCGCCTGGGCTCCGATTGCTTTTTCTTTCGCGCCCTTCATCGCCTTCGTATCGTCCTCGGCGGGCTCCGTATTGAAGAACGTCGCGTCGAGGTCGGTGACGATGGCGCATCGTCTTCTTATTCTAAGGTCGTGGAAAAGCACCGCGACATTCTCAAATCCGGTGCTGCGGATGTTGATCAGGCTTACGCCCAGTTCATCGAGGCTCACCCCGAGTACTTCTTTGACGAGGACAGGTACGAGGATTTCTTCCGCATCGCCTTCAACAAGGATGACACTCTTAGCGAATAGGAGATTGCTTCTAACCGCATCGAGATACCGTTGGATGCTTCTGATCTCCGGCTCATCCAGTCCAGCACTCGGACGGAATGCCTCGCAGCGTGACCCGCTGCGCCCCAAGATATTTACGTTTTCCACGTTGCTGACTTCTGAGATCTGGGTCGAGTGTGTGGAATAAATCACCTGCGTATCGGGGTAACTCAGGCGGTCAAACAGAGTTTTCTGGATATGCGTGTGGATATGGGCCTCGGGCTCCTCGATCACCAGAAAGTTTGCGCAGGCCTGTTTGGCTTTCTGGTATTTAAACTCAAGGAGCTTCAGCGTCAGGTAGATCAGGTTGGCGCCACCGAGGCTCAACTCGTTGATGGCTCCCTCATAGTCGTCGTCCGTTTCGCCGACGAAAAGCTTCAATGATTGGAACAGCCGGTCGGCTTCGTCGGGGACCGCCGACCTCACCGCCAAGCTTGCAGGCGAATATGTTTCTCCCGCTGCGTCGCGGATCGTTTGTCGTATATCGGCTCTGATTTCGCCAACGTCGCGAAGCGCTTCGATCTCGTTATTCAGCGCTTTGACGCGTTCGGTGATCGGCGCCAATGCAGCGGGGTCGATTTCGCCGCTCTTGCTGCGCAACAGCGTCAGCAATGGATTGGTCCGCTGCCCCTGGAACTCGCTGACAACATCCCGCAACGCCTGGACAAAAGTGAAGCAGACCTCCTTGCTCACGGACATGATCCCTGGAACCCGACCGCCGAGGCTCGCGGGATGAAGCTCCTCTGGAAACTGCACTGTCGCAAAGTCGCCAACCAACGCCTGATAGACGGCTGGATCGGAGAAATCAGCAGTGCTTTTACCGGTGAAGACCGTCTCGTAATCGTCAAGCGTGATCGTGTTCAAGATCCCCGCGAGGCCGGCATGATCCCCCTCAGCGAGTTGGCTGAGAAGCGTGCGCGTCGCGGCGTTAGGTCGGAAAATTAAATTATAAGTGGCTCTCGCGACGGCGTCGTTTTCGATGACGCCGGTGCCATGGAGGAAAAGCGCCTGGATTGCTTCCTCCTGGGACACCTCCGCAAACTCAATGCTGATGATGATCCAATGCCCACGCCAATTGCCGAGGCCGCGGTGAAAGTCACCCTCTTCAAGTCGGTACGCCCAACGAAGGAAATCATCGTCGAGCATCAACCGCATTGCGCGGAACAGGTTCGTCTTTCCTGAACCGTTCTCGCCGATGATCGTATTAATGCCTTTGTTGAAATGAAAGTCTGCCCGCTCGAAATTACGATAGTTTACCAATAGAACGCGGGAGATATGCATCGTGGATCCTTCGAGACTCGTGGTTCCGCGAATATACCCGCAAAATGAGAGAAGAACATCGTTCCACGACTGTGACGGCCCTTTATCCCACAGGCATAGTTGTTACCCTCACAGAGCGATTTGCCGCAGGTTCTAAGTCCGCCTCAGCAGAAATACGGCGAGGCTGCACGCAACACTGACAACGAGCTCTGCCTCGGCGGCCGTCGCGTCTCGGCCTTCCTGGACATGGCGTCCATTCTGTGAGGCGTAACCCCATAACTTATGGACCGCATCCCCCAAAGGCGGAGTCAGGGCCAGACTGTTGATAATCTGGCCGAGGTTCTGATTGGGGGCGTTTGTCAGGTCTCGAGCGACGCATTCGAGCGCAGCCATCGAATGCTGAATGGCGCCTGTTCGGTCTGGATCCGGGCGACGTGAGATATCCTTCAGCGCCTCACGGATTTCGCCGGCCGCCGTGTACCTCCCGCTTTGCGCAAAAGCATCAACCGCCTGCTCAGTCGCAATCGCGAAAGTCGGATCACCACGAAACACTATTCCATCCGGATCTTTGAGCTCCCAACCGATCCCTTTCTCGCGGAACACCCTGTTCAAATCGTCCTCGAAGCGCCGCTTTTCGTCTGGGCGGTATTCGAAGCTGCGCCAAAGTGCTTCAGCGACGTCATAGACCTTGTACCACTCGCACCCTCTCAACAAGCCGAGGACTTCATCCCAAATGTTTGGGTATTCGCTCCAGTTGCGAGGATCTGGAACCTCGAGCAAGATATCGCATACGATGGTCCGGATAGCTGTCGGGCTTAAACCACAGTTTCGCGCGATGCTCGCGACCTGGAACCGCAGAAAGTCGGGAGCATCCTCGCGGATCGTGATTTCCGGTTCCGGGCCACGATAACCATGTCGATCGGAAAAGGACCGATTCATTTCTCGCGCCTCACCTACACTCTTTCATCAAACGTAATTCTTCATTTTGCGTGCATGAAAGCAACCGAATCTGCCTATCTTCGACTGATTCGTAAAACCAGGTGCGATCATGCAAGGAAATGTCACCTTTGACCCACTCGCTTTTGCCGAGCCTGTCGAAAAGCCGGAGATCACCGAGATTCTCGATTTGGAGAGCGGGGAATTCTTTGAAGCCACAGCTTTTATCTCTCAAAAGCGCTATGATCGGTTGGTCGCGGAGCGCGTTTCGATCCGGGAAAATCTAGCGGACAAGCCGCTTTTCGCATGCGGGCTTTGCGCGACGCCAGTCTATCTGGTTGCCTCTCGCGAGAAGCGTTTCTTTTTTCGCCACTGCCGGGAGGATGGTTCTTGCCCGTCGATCACCCGTTCCGCATTGAGCCGCGATGAGATCCGGGCGCTCAAATATGATGGCCAGCGAGAAAGTGTCGCTCATCGAAAGATCAAGGAACGGCTCCTGCGCAGTCTTGCAGCCGACCCCTCGAACAGCGAAATCCTCTCTGAAAGGCAGTGGCGCTCTGCCCGAGACCCCGGCAGCCGACGTCAACCCGATGTGCAGGCTCTCACCACCTTTGGCCGGGTGGCTTTCGAGGCACAGCTGTCGACGACCTTCCTCGACGTGGTAGCGGGACGTCGCTCATTCTACCGCAATGAAGGCGCATTGCTTATTTGGGTTATGGCAGGATTTGACCCCGATTATCGGCGCATGACGACGGACGACCTGCTGTTCTCCAACAACTCCAACATTCTCGTTGTCGATGAAGAGACAGCGGCTTTGTCCGAGAGTAGCGGCATATTCTACCTCCGCGTGCATTACCGCGTCCCGGAACTGGTATCGGGCGTCATCAGAGATGACTGGGCATCTCAGATCGTCGCCTTCCGCGATTTGAGAATAGATCTGGAATCACAGTCAGCCTGGGCGTTCGACTACGACGGCCAATCTCAGTTGCTCCTCGAAAACGCAAGGATCGAGCTCGAAACGCGGGATCGCGACCTGCGTGAAAGGATTTGCGCATTTTGGTTGTCGCGCAATCAGCACACTCCCGAACCACTGTCCGCTGAGGAAACGTGGCGGAGCCTGGTCGCAGAACTCTCCGCCCGCGGCGTTACCCCTCCAACTAACGACAGATACGACCGCGCCGTTACTGGTCTGATGAACGGCGTCCTAAGCGCGCGCGAAAAGCGCCCGATCGGGTGGGACTTCAAACACCTCATCGAGGTCGCGCACCGCATTTGCGACGGATATCCGGAACACGCGCTCGCGATGGGATTTGCCCTCAAAGAATATGGGTGCGAGGAATTGATCAAAGCCCAGGACAAGAGCGGAAAGTGGGAAAAACGCGCCCGCACGATCCGAGAGAAGATCCGTGCAGGTGATCAACGCTATCTACCCGATGAGGATACGCTACCGTTCCTCACTTTCGTATTCCCTGAGATCGGCAGCAAAATTGAAAAGTTCCTATCGTCTCGCTCTGCCCAAGCTCTGAGGTCCCCAGCATCAAGCCCTTAGGGTTTCCCGCGCTAATGCAGCTATCAATATCCGGACATTGTGGCGTGCCACCGCATTCTCGAGCAAATTCAACTATAAATTTCAGTTCGATTCATTTATTCGATCCTCCATACTGAGGGTAAAAGATGAGGAAATCCGATGCCCAAGCAGTGCATTATCTGCAACAAGGTTGCTGGCTCGCGCGAACATGTATTCCCGGCCGCCCTGGGCGGACGTCGGACGAACAAGCAGATTTACTGCGGTCCGCACAACAACGGATTTGGTCCGCTCGCAAGCATAATCGCGCATCAGCTCAAGCCGATTAACGCTCTGCTGGCGGTTCGGCCGGATCGCGCCGACAAAGCCGAACCATTCATATACGAAACTGAGACGGGAGAGCGTCTGCGGCTCTTTGCGGGATCGGTGCAGCGCACCGACAGTGGTCCAGGACACAGCGGGACAATGAGGGTCCAGCTCTCGCTTGGAGGCACAGAGGGATTGCGCGCCGTCGCGTACATCGCATTGACTTTCTTCGCCCATCATTTTCAGGACTTCGCTCGGCTTGACCAGCTTGCTCCAGTGAAGAATTTCGTCCTCGGAGCGGAGCTCAATAATTTCGTCTGGTGGGAGTCGGCCGAAACGGCGGGAAAGCTTCCGGCAAATCCATTCAAATTCGGCCACACGATCCAATTGATCACCGATGGCGAAACGCAACAAGCGGCGGCAATCGTCAGCCTGTTTCAGGCGCTGACATTCGGTGTGGCGCTTGGGACACTGTCTGACATGCCGTCGAAAACAGTGACGGTATTTATTGATCCGCATGCCGACCATCCGCCGGATGACATCCGTGTTGAGATGGCAAACGATGTCACAACGAAACTCAAGAAGCCCGAACCACTTCAAGCTCATCTCCGTCGAACCATTTTCGAGGGAGATGGGCAGGCCGCCCTTGGTAATCTGTTCCAGAAAATCGAACGATGGAAGTTCGATCAGGACATGGAGCCGATCAAGCAGCGTATCGCCGCGGCATCATCGGATCGGAACAATCTGGCTCGTGAGGTTGAAAAGATTGTAGGCGAGGAAGCCGGTCGGGTGCTGCGGCTGGCGCGTCATGTCGTTGACGATTTGAACGCTCGCGAGGGCGACAAGCCCCACATGAAACCAATCATCGCGATCCTCGAAGCCCAGATTGCCGAAGACCCAAAGCGACCGTCGGGACTATCCGCATTGGCTGAAAGTGCGATTGGGCTGGCAGCGATCGAACTGGCACTTGCGCTGCTCGACGAACTGAAGACGACTCCCGTCGACCTCGATCTCCTGTGGAAATACTTCAGCTCAGGTCCTGGAGCTTATGTTGTCGGACAGGCATTGTTTCGCCCCATAGCGGGAGCGCTGGAAATGCAGCATCAATGAAGCATTCTCCCGGGGCGTCACGCCAGCCTTGCAATATTCGGTCTGTCAGAAAGTTGCGAGAGTAATCGGCCGGAACATTTCCGCCGGTCCAATGATCGAGCCGTCGCGCAGAAAGCTTATGGCACTGTAAACGAACGGATAGCGATCCAACGCGCGAAGATTTGACAATGCGTCGGTGCCACGCCGGGCACCCTCGGCGATGCTCTTGAATTGCCCGAGTTCCAACCCGACGAAGGTGCCCTTCGCGAGGTCTAATCGCAACGGCCGTACCGGGTTAAAGCTGGCACGCCCATCGGGCAGCATCACGAATGGATCGTGTCCATCCTCGGCTTGATAGTATCCACCAACGAAGCGAATGCCTCTCATCGGCTCGAGCAAGCATTCCCAAATGACGGTCCGAAACTGGAGCTCCGGCGGAACGGTTGTTAATGTCTGCAGGGCCGCCGCAAGCAACGGCTGGTCGAGCTTTTGTGCAATCGTGGCATAGTGCAGGGAGACGACTATGTTGCGCAGACTGGGGCTACCGTCCGGGAAAGGCTCGCCGCGGGTCGCGGGATCCTCGGCCAGCAGTACCGATTTGACACGAGGTTGGGACTCGCGCGCGAAGCGGCTCGCGACGATGAAGCCCTTTACGGATCGCGCGACACCTAATGGATCCGTAACTCTCACACGGTCGAATTGTTTTCGCCACGTCTTAAAGTCCTTTGACCCGAACGATACTGCCTCGATTCGGCCCTTGGCTTCGCCGAGAAAGACATGGTTGGCATCGCTGGCGCAGAGATAATCTGGCGCGTCGCCGGCGGAGATCCGCTCGACCTTGAAGCCGTTCAGGACGTTGCTCAGCCGTCCCTGGAGCGCGTCATGCATGTGGGCGAAGTAAGGAATATCCAGATGTTGATCCAGAAACCATCTGAAGAACGCTTGGCCAAGTTCATTTGATCGGTGTTGCCTTGTCGCGGGATTGGACCCAAGGCCGTCGCCCCGAACCCGAAACTCGGTTTGCGTCGTCAGCAATTGGATGTGCTCGAAATGCGCGGGATCCGGATCAGGAGGGATTCTGCCGTAACAATCGAGATAGTAGTGATGGTAGAGCGCCGCGAGGTCGATATCGACGGAGGATCGAATCCCTCCGGTGGCATTCGTCAGCGACGGCGGTGTCGCCGGGAACTTGTTGATGGCGATATTGATGGTCTTCAACATGAAAAATGAGATCGCTCGAGGGATGCGGGTGGCATGGTGAACGTGCCAACCTTTTCTGAATCGCACAACTAGACGTTCTGAATGCCAGACAGATTTCCACCGCGCCGGGGGTCGTGTGCTCAGGACCTCACGCTGCCGGACGGCCCGTTCGTTGCATCTTCATGTAAAATAATATTACGCATAGAATTGATTTTTCATGCGCGAGACTTTTATATAATGCATGGATTGCACAAGGAATGGACAATGGCTTTCAGGGCGGACGAAGCTGCGACGAATGGATACGAGCGGGCAAAGAGCTATCTCGTGTCCCGGAATTTCTCGCCTGAAGAGCGGGCACGAAGCGAAAAGGCGCTGCTAGACATAATGGCCCAGTCGGCCCGAAGCTGCGATTTTGGCCAACTCAAAGAACGGATAGCAAACGTGTAGTCACGTAGAAGCTGACTCCGAACCTTGACCTTCCAAGGCGCGGTAGACAGTCATCCTGGAAATGTTCAGCTCACGAGCAACGGCTGCTTTCGTTGCGCCAGCCGTGATCCGCCTGCGGATTTCGGCGTCATCGACATTCTTCTTCCTGCCCGTGTAGATGCCGTCAGCTTTTGCCGCGTCGATGCCCGCTCGTTGCCTGTCTTTGATGAACTTGAGTTCCATGTCGGCGACCATGCCGAGGATGGTGATGACCATCCGGCCCATGCTGCCCGCCGTCGTCACTTCGGGTTCAAGGACGCGCAGGGATGCGCCCTTTTCGTCAAGCTCATGAACAAGATTGAGAACGTCGCGGGTGGAGCGACCGAGCCGATCAAGCCGCAGAACCACCAGTTCGTCGCCCGCATGCAGAAACTGCATGATGGTCTCCAGCTCGGACCGCCCCTTTCGGGACGCCCCTGATCCGGTTTCCGAGCGGATGATTTCGCAACCTGCGGCCTTCAGACGCTCGTTCTGAATATCGAGGTCCTGATCTGTGGTGCTGACGCGGGCGTATCCGATGCGGGCCATATCGATTCTGTAACATTAGGGTGGTTGCGATTGTGTAACGTCACTTTGATCGAAAATCCACCCTTTTGTTACACTCCGCGCGCGTCACATTTGAATGTCACTTTAGGGCGTACCTAAAAGTGACGTTGAGCGAGACGCTGTCGCGAAGTCACCCACTTCGGGAGGGCGCAGTGAACAGCGCCTCCTTGTTCTCGAAGTGCCAATAGATGCTGAGCTCCCAAAGCTTCGCTCTTTTGACGACCTTGTCCGGGGTCGTCGCCTGAAAACCCAATTCTACAAAGTCGCACGCGGTGTCGATAATCGTTTGACGAAGCGTTGACGAACCGCCGCGCCGGCACTGTCTACCTTCGGTCTCGACATTTTTAGTCCTTGACAGTATCTAAATTACTGAATTATGATACCATCTAGTATCTATAAATATGCTGGTCTATGGGTGGGTTTCAAACATGTCCTCCATTCAGAAAGAGATTGTCGAATGAAACGCAAACATGTCCTGGCTCTCGCGGGTCTCGTGGCAGCGGCGGGTGCCGCTGCCTTCTTTCTGGTTTTAGAAACGCCAGAACGAGAAAGTGAGGCTGCAGACCCAAGGACTGCGCCGCCACTGGTAAGGGTGGCAGAGGCGAAAAGGACTGAAGCGGCGGAGCGCTCGTTTACTGGCACGGTCGCTTCGCGGGTGCAGAGCAACCTCGGGTTCCGGGTTTCGGGCAAGATCGTCGAGCGCCTGGTCGATGCGGGGCAGCAGGTGAAAAAAGGCCAGCCCCTGATGCGGATCGACGAAACCGATCTCCAGCTCGCGCTGACAGCGAAGCGCAATGCTGTGACAGCAGCGCAGGCGGTCCTGATCCAGGCGCAGGCGGATGAGAAACGGTATGCGGCACTGGTGAAAAATGGATTGGCGGCCACTCAACAGCGTTATGAACAGGCAAAGGCGGGACTGGACACGGCCGCGGCACAGCTTGCAGCGGCCGAGGCGGATGCCAAGGTGGCGGAAAATGCGGCTGCCTACACCGTTCTTCTCGCGGACTCGGATGGAACGGTCGTCGATACGCTTGCAGACCCGGGACAGGTCGTGACTGCAGGCCAGACGGTCATTCAACTGGCGCAGGCCGGGCCGCGTGAAGCTGTTGTCTGGCTACCCGAAACTTTGCGGCCGAATATCGGGTCTGAAGCGGAGGCCAGCATCTATGGAGGTGGCGGTCTTACCGGAAAGGCGAGGTTGCGACAAATTTCCGATTCCGCCGACCCGCAGACCCGGACATACGAGGCACGTTACGTTCTCGACGGTGCGGCTGCGTCTGCTCCGCTCGGCGCGACCGTCACGATCAAGATATCGGACGCGAACAGCCAGTCAGAGGTCGCTGTCCCTGTCGCCGCCATCCTCGACGACGGTAACCGGACTGGGGTTTGGGCCATCAACAATGCCACATCCACTGTGAACTTCGCGCCTGTCGAGATCAAACGTATTGGCGATGAGACGGCGTTTGTGACCGGCATCGCGGTCGGTCAGCAGGTCGTCGCACTCGGCGCACATCTCCTTCAGGACGGTGTGTTAGTGAGGACAGGCGTGCAGCAGGAGGTGGCAAAGCCATGACCTTCAATCTCTCAGCTTTCGCGGTTCGCGAACGCGCCGTTACCTTGTTCTTTATCGTTCTGTTGGCGGCTGCCGGTGTCTACGCCTTCGTCAAACTGGGACGCGCTGAGGATCCTTCCTTCACCATCAAGACGCTGACGGTCACGTCAGTCTGGCCGGGCGCCACTGCACGTGAGATGCAGGATCTTGTCGCCGAGCCACTCGAGAAGCGGCTCCAGGAACTGACTTGGTACGACCGTGTCGAGACGACAACAAGACCAGGCTACGCCTTCCTCACCGTATCACTTAAGGACAATACACCGCCGGCCGCCGTCGAAGAGGAATTTTATCAGGCGCGAAAGAAGCTCGGCGACGAAGCCCGAAACCTTCCGCCGGGCGTCATGGGTCCGTTCGTCAATGATGAATATTCCGACGTGAGCTTCGGCCTTTACGCTTTGAAGGCGAAGGGAATGCCGATGCGCGAGCTCGTGCGGCAGGCCGAGGTCATCCGGCAGGATCTCCTGCATGTTCCCGGTGTCAAGAAAATCAACATCCTGGGCGAACGTCCCGAACAGATCTTCGTCGAATTTTCCTATGCCAAGCTCGCGACACTTGGGATATCAGCGCAGGATATCGCAGCAGCTTTGCAGAGACAGAACACCGTGACGCCCGCCGGCTCGATCGATACGCGTGGGCCGCAGGTGTTCATCCGTTTCGACGGAGCCTATAACAGCGTGCAGGCCATTGCCGATACGCCGATCGTCGCCGGAGGCCGAACGCTGAAGCTGTCGGACGTCGCCGACGTTCGGCGCGGTTACGAAGACCCTGCCACCTATCTCATTCGCCACGATGGCGAACCTGCCATCATGCTGGGCGTGGTGATGCAACAAGGGTGGAACGGACTGGATCTCGGCGAGGCGCTTGAAGCACGATCCGCCGCAATCGCGCAGACATTGCCGCTTGGCATGTCGCTCACCAAGGTCAGCGACCAGGCCGTCAACATCAACGAGGCGGTCGGTGAATTCATGCTGAAATTCGCAATGGCGCTTGGCGTCGTGCTGTTCGTGAGCCTCGTCGCACTCGGCTGGCGCGTCGGCATCGTCGTAGCGCTCGCCGTGCCGCTGACGCTGGCTGTGGTTTTCCTCATCATGCTGGAAACCGGGCGCTTCTTCGACCGCATCACACTCGGCGCGCTCATCCTTGCGCTTGGGCTTCTGGTCGACGACGCCATTATCGCGATCGAGGTCATGGTGGTGAAGATGGAGGAGGGCATGGACCGCATAAAGGCGGCCGCTTATGCCTGGAGCCACACCGCGGCGCCAATGCTGTCGGGAACACTCGTCACCGTTATCGGACTGATGCCCGTCGGCTTCGCCAAGTCGAGCGCCGGGGAATATGCCGGCAACATCTTCTGGGTCGTGGGATTTGCCCTGATCGTCTCCTGGTTCGTCGCCGTGATCTTTACGCCGTACATGGGTGTCAAGTTGCTGCCCGACATCAAGCCAGTCGAGGGCGGGCACCACGCCATCTACGATACGCCGAACTACCGCCGCCTGCGCTCGCTCATCGAATTTGCAGTTCGCCACAAGTTCATGACCTGCGCCGTGGTCGGCATCACGATGGCTGTCTCGGTGGTCGGCATGGGCGGCGTCAAGCAGCAGTTCTTCCCCACTTCGGACCGTCCCGAGGTCCTCGTCGAAGTTCGCATGCCTGAAGGCACGAGCATCGAAAGCACCACGGCCGCAGTGGCGAAAGTTGAGGACTGGCTAAAAAGCCAGCCGGAAACAAAGATCGCCACCAGTTACGTCGGGCAGGGCGCACCTCGGTTCTTCTTTGCCATGTCACCGGAATTGCCCGATCCCGCCTTCGCCAAAATAGTCGTGCTGACGCCCGATGCGCATGCACGAGAGGAATTGAAGCACCGCCTTCGGGCAGCCATATCCGAAGGCCTCGTTCCAGAGGCGTCCGTACGCGTTGCGCAGCTCGTCTTCGGTCCCTACACGCCGTTCCCGGTCGAGTTTCGGATCATGGGGCCTGATCCGGATGAGCTTTACAGGATTTCGGAACAGGCGCTTGCGATCATGAAGACAGTTCCCGATGTCCGCCAAGCTAACCGCGACTGGGGTAACCGCACGCCGGTGTTGCGTTTCATACCGGATCAGGATCGGCTAAACCTGATCGGGCTCTCGCCATCAGAGGCAGCCCAGCAGATGCAATTGTTGCTGAGTGGTATTCCGGTTACGCAGGTGCGCGAGAACATCCGCAACGTGCCTGTCGTCGCACGAAGTGCCGGGGAAAACCGACTTGACCCTTCGAGGCTTGCCGACTTTTCTCTGATGAGCAGGGATGGCCGTCAGGTACCGCTCGATCAGATCGGGCACTCCGAGATCCGGTTCGAGGAGCCTATCCTGAAGCGTCGTGACCGGACCCCCGTGATCACGATCCGCTCCGACATCAACGAGGCGACACAGCCCCCGGAGGTCTCGCAGGCGGTCATGAAGGCTCTGCAACCGCTCATCGCTTCGCTGCCGGTCGGGTATCGTATCGAAATGGGCGGGAACATCGAGGAGTCGCAAAAAGCCAATGTCGCACTCGTCCAGGTCTTCCCGCTGATGATCGCGGCGATGTTGATCGTCATCATCCTTCAGGTTCGCAGTCTCTCGACCATGACGATGGTCATGCTGACGGCGCCGCTTGGCCTCGCAGGCGTGGTTCCGGCATTGCTCCTATTCAATCAACCGTTCGGCTTCAACGCCATTCTTGGCTTGATCGGATTGGCAGGTATCCTGATGCGCAACACGCTGATCTTGACGGAGCAGATCAAGGAGAACCAGGCGGCTGGTCTCGACGATTATCATGCCGTGATCGAAGCGACCGTGCAGAGGACACGTCCTGTCATCCTGACCGCGCTCGCAGCCGTCCTGGCCTTCATACCCCTGACGCATTCGGTGTTCTGGGGATCGATGGCCTATACGCTGATCGGCGGGACGGCGGCAGGGACCGTGATGATCCTGCTCTTCCTTCCGGCGCTGTATGCCGTGTGGTTCCGGATCAAGCCTCCAAAGGAAGGGAGCCAGCCCGAGGCGATTATCGATGAGCGGCATTCTGCCACTGCACTTGCCGCCGAGTAGAGCTGTCTTTGCGCAAGGGAGACGCCGCAACGATATCGGCCGTGCCCAAGCATGGCCGCCTTCATACCAGATCTAAAAACCTTGTCTCTCGTGCTGGCGCCAACTGCGTTCGAGAGACGCGCGCCACGCGTTGTTCGCCAAAGCGAAACGAGGCGTCTGTCCTGTTAATCCCTGTCAACTTGCCGGATTACGCGCGGTGACGATCCACGTTGCGCCGTTGATCATCACCGATCGCTCACCGGGGCACCCCGCGAAGGCGGCACGAACCGCAGCCGAGGCGCGGGCGCGAATATCGTCGGTCTGATCAGCAAGTGCGCGCGCCAGTGGGCCGACCTCAAGTGTCATCGCCACCGCGTCGTCGAGCGCCGCATCCCGCGTGTCCCCCTTGCCAAACGGAATGGAGGCATCGAATGGTGCGATAGCGAAGTCAGTGAAGCCAGCTGCCGTCAGGATACGCTCCATCCGCGCCTGGTCGCCAAACGAGAACGCGCCGGGCGCTTCGGGATGGGGGGGAGCCATCGGCGGGAGGATGCCCTTGATCGCACCCATCGGCAGGCGCACCCAATCATTCTCGGCCATGCTGCGCCAGCAGACGAAAGCGACCCGCGCGCCCGGCTTGAGCGCACGGCGCATGTGAGCGAACGCTGCGGCAGGATCGTCAAAGAACATTACGCCGAAGCGCGAGAACAGGATGTCGAACGTACCCTCGGGCAAGTCTGCGCTGCTGGCGTCGGCCACCTGGAAAAGGGCCGGCGTATCCTGCGGTGCTAGCGCGCGCGCTCTGCCGATCAGCGGCTCGGATATGTCCACGCCTAACACATGGCCTCCCGCGCCGACGTGCCCGGCCAGATCCAGACTAGACGCGCCCGCGCCGCAACCGACGTCCAGCACGCGTTCGCCCGTGACTGGCGCGGCGGCCTCGATCGCGGCTTGGCCGAACACCGCCATCATGGCATCGAGCCGTGCCTGGTAAGCGACCCAGCGCTCTCCGCTTTGGCCTTTCCAGTCGGCTACCTGAGAAACATTTTCCCTTGTCATGCCATATCCTTTGTTCTGATCCGTTCTTAACCAGGCTATCCGCCCGCGTCGTCGTTGCCACCGTGCGCGGCGATGAACATGGCGACGGCCGACCGGCAATAGGATTCGATTTCGTTGTCGTCCTCTGCTCTCGCCTGATCGAAGCGTGCGATAATCAGGAGATCGCATCCTTTGAAAAGCGCAGCAAACAAGCGGGCGGACCGGAGAGGATCGGGCACCTTCAGAACCGCCTTCGCGTGCAACTGACGCAACAGGGCCTCGATTTGGGCGATGATATGGGCGGGGCCTGCTTCGTAATGGAGTTTGCTCAACGACTTTTGGTTCGGCGTGTCGGCCATGACCATGGCTTCGACACCGCTGACGTCCGGGCGCAACAGCGTGCGAAGCAGGGATGATCCCACCGCCATGAGCTGATCTTCGGCCGAACCGTCGACGCCTTCAAAAAGGGCCTGTGGTAAAAACTGATGGCAGCGGGCCGTAAAGGCCGCCCCGAACAGCGCCTCCTTGTTCTCGAAGTGCTTGTAGATGCTGAGCTTGGATATCTTCGCTCGCTGGGCGACCTTGTCCAATGTCGTCGCGTGAAAACCCAACTCCGCAAAGAGTTCGCTCGCTGCGTCGACTATCGTTTGGCCAAGCGCCTCGTTGACGGGCCGGCCGCGCCGGGCCTGACTATTTTCGGTCATGGTGAAATCCAGTCCTTGACAGTATCGTTATTCTTGAATTACGATACCATTCAGTTTCACAAATATGCAAGCCAAAATACGCCGACCTACAACACGAGGGTGCCATGCAACGACGAACACTGCTGAAGCTGGCCGCGCTTTCCACCATCGGCGTCCCCCGTGCCCAGGCCGCGGCCACGCCCAACTCAACGGACTCGATCCGCAACCCGGAGCCCATCACAATGAATGACGTCATCATCATCGGCGGCAGCTTTGCCGGCCTCGCCGCCGCCCTTCAACTCGGCCGTGCCCGCCGCAAAGTAATCGTTCTCGATACCGGCCTGCCACGCAATCGCTTCGCCGGCCGCTCGCACGGCGTGCTCGGCCACGATCACAAACCACCGTCCGAAATCCTGGCCCAGGCGCGGCAGCAACTGGAGCGCTATCCCGCAATCAGGCTGGTCAATGCCCGCGCCGAAAACATCTCCGGTAGCATCAACAATTTCTCCGTCCTCACCGGCGATGGCGAAAGCCTTGGCGCGCGCCGCCTGATCATGAGCTATGGCGTTGTTGACCAGATGCCGGCTGTTCCAGGCTTCGCCGAAAGCTGGGGTACATCCGTCATCCCATGCCCCTACTGCGACGGCTTCGAGGTCGCCGGCCAGCATTGGGGCCTCGTCTGGTCTGGTCCACAGTCGATGAATCAGGTCAGACTGTTTCACGATTGGACCGACACATTGACGGTCTTCGCCGATGGTCACGACATCACACCCGAGATCAGGGCCGATCTGGCGGGCCGAAAGGTACCTGTCGTTGATGGTCGGATCACCGGGATCGCCCGTCACGGGGACCACAATGCCGCTATCAAGCTCGATACCGGCCCCGATTTCGCAGTCGATATCCTGTTCGCGCATCCGCGCAACAAGCCGTCCGCAAGCCTGCATGAAACACTCGGGCTCGACACGGTCAATACGCCAACCGGCATCGCTATCAAGACCGACGAGCGCCGTGAAACCAGCATACCCGGCATCTATGCCGCCGGCGACCTCGCCAACCCCGGAATCCCCTCGGTCACCACGGCAACGTGGCAAGGAGCGATGGCGGGCATCTTCGCGCAGCAGTCGATGCTGGCTTGAGAGCCGACAGCGTCGATCACGTCAGTTTCGTCTTCATACCAGACGGGAGTATTCCACATGGAAGTCATCAAGAAGTTCAAGCCGCTAGACGAAAGATTCCCGCTTGAGCGCCAGCTCGACATCTCGGCCGCGCCAATCGTGCTCATCAACATTTTCACGGTCGATGCCGCTGACGAAGCGGCCTTCCTGGAAAACTTTAAGGCAGCTGGCACTGTGTTCACCAAGCAACCTGGGTATATTTCTTCCCAACTGCACCGAGCGATCGGAGATAGCCCCACTTATCTAAACTACGTGGTTTGGAAATCCACCGAGACGCTCCGCGAAGCCTTCTCCCGTCCCGAATTCTTCGAGAAGGTTTCGGCCTATCCGGCATCCGTGGTAGCCACCCCGCACCTGTTTCAGAAGATCGCGGCCCCCGGCCATGGCGCGGCCTGACCCCAGCCGATTTTACAGCACAGATCGGAGGGACGAGCATGGCCGTCGAACCAGATAGCGCGGGTGTGCGCTTCCCTCCGCCACTCATTTATCTGGGAGCGCTGCTGCTGGGACTGTTGGCGGAGCGGTTCTTCAGCCCGCGCTCTTTCGGCATCGACTGGCGGTTGCTGGCCACGACGGGCGTGCTGCTTTTCGTTGCCGGCGTGGCGATGATGCTTGCGGCGGCCGGTTTGTTCCGGCGGCTCGGCACCAACGCTCCACCGACGCAGCCGACGACCCTAATCGTAACGACAGGTCCCTATCGCTGGACTCGCAATCCCATGTATCTAGCAATGGCGCTCATCTATGCCGGCCTTGCGATCGGCTTCGACGGGCCGATCGCCCTGACCTTGCTCCCGTTGGTGCTGATCATCATCCAGACGCAGGTGATCGCGCGCGAAGAGCGCTATCTCGAAGCAAAGTTTGGCGACGAATACCGCCGCTACAAGGTGGAGGTTCGCCGCTGGCTCTGACTATTCCGCCGCTCCCTTGGAGGCATTTGACAAACCAGCGTTGGCTTACTTGCCGCGAGATATCAATCACGGAAGGTCGCGGGCCGGTGTCAAAGACCGACTGGTCGCCTGCCCGCCCGACTGCTCCTGAAAAGGCTGACACACATGGATTTTGAACACGTCACCTTCGATCTGCCACACGGCACCTTCCACGCGTTGCAGGGGGGCGACCCCGATGGCCAGCCGACGATTGTCTTGCACGGCTTCCCGGACCATCCGCCGACCGCGAAGCCCTTCCTTGCCGAGCTCGGCCGCCGGGGGCGTCACATCGTTGCACCCTGGCTTCGCGGTTATGCGCCGTCCCCGACCGCGGGGCCGTTCGACTTTGCAGCCCTCACCAGCGACGTGCTCGCGCTGATCGACCGCTGGTCTCCGGAGCGACCCGTGGAGCTGATTGGCCACGATTGGGGCGCCCTGATCACATATGATACCTGCATCACTGCACCGGAGCGAATTGCCCGCGCGGTCGCGCTCTCGATCCCTCACCCGCTCACTTTCATGAGCAGACTGACGCACCCTGCTCAGTTGCGCCGGAGCTGGTACATGGGGCTCTTCCAACTGCCAGGAAGCGGCTGGATCGCCACGGCCCGCGATCTGGCGCTCATCGATCACCTCTGGCGTCAGTGGTCGCCCGGCCTCTCGCTTGATCCTGCTCTCAAGGCGGAACTACACGAGCACCTGCGGGCGAGTATGCCCGCGCCTCTAAAATACTACCGGGCGATGATGCGACCCGGCATGCTTGGGGCGACACGCCGCATGTCTCGCCCGATCGCGGTGCCCATGTTGCAGCTTCACGGTGCCAACGACGGCTGCATCCTCCCAGCGGAGGTTGATGACCGACATCGGTTCGCCGCGCAGCGCACGACGGAGGTCGTCCCCGACGTCGGTCACTTCCTGCACATCGAGGCCCCCGAGGCGATTGCAGAACGGATTGCGGGATGGGCCAAGTAGGGGCCTTTCAGCCCTGCAAAAACACTCGAACGAAGCTCCTCGACGACGGGAACTGACCGGACTGGCGCACGGGGCACAAAAGGAACGTCCATGCCTCTCAAGAGTAAAAAAGGAAGTGATCCTCATGAATACGACTAATCCTGGCGTCGCCTTGGTGACCGGCGCGTCCTCTGGCATCGGTCTCGCCACTGCCAAAGCCTTGCAGATTGCCGGCTTTCGGGTGTTCGGAACCAGCCGCCGCGCAGTGGCTGAGAGATCTGACGGAATTACTATGCTGGCCTGTGACGTTACCGACGACGAGTCCGTCGCGAAACTGGTCAAGCGGGTCCTGGCTGAGGCCGGCCGCATCGACCTCCTTGTCAACAATGCTGGCATGGGTCTGCTCGGTGCCGCAGAGGAGTCCTCGACAGCCCAGGCGCAGGCGCTGTTCGACGTTAATGTCTTCGGCGTTCTACGCATGACCAAGGCGGTGCTGCCGGCCATGCGCCAGCAGAGAAAAGGCAGAATTATCAATGTGAGTTCGGTGCTGGGCTTGATCCCGGCTCCCTATTCCGCCCTTTATGCGTCGACCAAGCATGCCATTGAAGGCTATTCCGAATCGCTTGACCACGAGCTTCGCACCTTTGGCGTTCGGGTCGTGTTGGTCGAGCCCGCCTATACAAGGACGGCATTTGAAGAAAACCAAGCCAGCCCAGACCAATTGCTTGACGTCTATGACGCCACGCGCGCCAGCATGAATGTAATCAACAAAAAAGCGATAGAAACCGGCGACGCCCCGGACGTCGTCGCCAGGACGATTATCGAAGCGGCGAGTGCGGTCGTTCCAAAGAGACGTTACGCGGCGGGAAAAATGGCGCGACGGATCAGTCTCCTGCGCCGTTTCGTCCCCGAATCCGCCTTCGACAAGAGCCTGCGAAAACAGTTCGGGTTGCCGATCTGACGACGATAAACATCCTGCACATCGAGGCCCGGCCGAGGCGATTTCCGAACGGATTGCGGCATGGGCCGACTAGCGGATCGCTCGTCCAGGCCGAAGTCAGTACCGTCCCCAAAGTCAGCCTACTCCGTAGCTTTCGCAAAAATCCCAACAAAAGTTGGAATTTTACGCCTGAGTTTTGCATCGCGCATTTCTGCGCCGCTACTCACGCGGCGATTTTGCTGAAATCTATCCGGCTGTCCAGATCAAGGTCGAACCGGCCGTAAGGGTTGACGTGGGCATAGATCAGCGGCGTGAGGCCGCGATGATCTTCCGAGGTCATGCGGCCGTGCCAAGCTGGTTCGGCAAGTACGGTTTGCAGCATGCGCGTGTTCACATAGACGAGCGAGGCTTGAAGTAGATGCAGTGCCAGTGCCGAAACCTCCTGCTCGTCAATGCTGTTGGTCGCCATTTCACCACCCTTGCCGAAGAACACAAAACCGTTGGCGCTGTTCCAGTTTTCAACAACGTTGAGACCTTGGTGGATTTCCCGGCGGAAGGTTTCCTGCCGCAGATAGCGGCATAAGAAAATCGTCTTGACCGCTCGGCCGAGTTCGCTGAGCGCCTTGTAGGTCGGGTGCATCACTTCGGCCCGTGCGAAGCGGCGCAGGATCGCCTCCGGATCGCCTGTGCGCGTCTGCATGGCTGCGGCATACTTGACCATTTCGTCGTACTGCTGCTCGATCTCTTCCCAGTTGATCGGGTTGGAAAGGATTGGAAGCAGATTCGGCAATTTTGTCCGGAAGCTCGCATCCGGTGACGCCAGTTTCTGCCGGGCGATCGCCTTCAGGCGTGGGGCGAGTTCAAAGCCGAGCAAGCGGCAAAAGGCAAAACCAACGGCGCTCTGCCCGTGGCTGTCGACATATTGCCGCTGGATTTCCAGATCGGTGCAATGTCGAAGAACGCCTTCAATCATTGATGCGACTTCCGACGACGAACACCGCTTGAGCTGTGAATAGACGCAAGTGGCGCGCTTCTCGACATGCCAGTAGATCATAACGCCGCGCCCACCATAGCGGGCATGCCATTCAGTCATCAGGTTGCGATCCCAAGCACCGAACTTCGTGGAATCAGAAGCGCAGGCCGTTCCGGCGTCACCCCAGACCGCCGCGTTGCGAATTGCAAGCGTGGCGTTGGCAACACGAGCGCAGGCTTCCCGCAAAGCGCCCGCGTGAATGAAGCGGCGGTGCACATGAAGAAGTTCCTCATAGCTGGCATCGGTGGTGGCACCTGCTACCCGCTTAAGACCGGCGTTGGTACCGAGCCCATAAAGACAAAGCAACAGTCGCTGATCCAATGTTGCCTTGGGTAGCGTGACACGGGAGGCCGATGTTTCGAACGCATCGAGAAGCCCGGTGTCGAGGGCTGCTTCCTTCAAAACATCAAGGAGGCTAGTCATCGGCCAACGCTGACCAATCTCCGATTTAATAGCCGCCAGCCCCTGCGGTTCTGGCGCTGGTTTGAACGGGGTGATCGAAATCCGGTTTTCGCCGTGCCAGAGGATGCGCACTTTCTCGTTTCCGGGAATTGTTTCGTTCAGGATCAGCAGTTCGTGTTCCAGCTCCTTGCGAACCAACGCAACAAACTCGTGGGGCTCCTGTGTCAGGTTCAGCCGGGAATAATAAGATGAGCGGCGGACAGCGAAATCCTTCGGCAGATCGTCGTCAGGATTGCGGTAACGGTCAGCATCAGCAACCCAGATTTCCTTGGACCGGATGCACTCGCGCAATTGGGTCAGGACGCAGAGTTCATAGCTGATGCGGTTGACGCGACCGTTTCCGTCAATGACCGAACTGCGCCATTTCGCCGGGATTACGCCGTCTATTGGCACATCCTGTTGGGGCACGAACCGGCATCCATCGTCCAGCCGCGCCGTGATCCAGTCGAGGGCGGCCAAGACGGGCCGCCAGACCGCATTGTTCGACCGGAATTCCAGCACGGAGAGCAGGCTCGGCAGCATTCGGCGATAATGATTGGCCCATGAATTGCGCATCACTGCGTAAATACGGCGGTCGAGCGCGCCCTTGGCGTTGCTTTCCTTGATGATCGCCGCCAACTTGTCCTTGCCGACGATTGGAAAGATGACATCGCAAATGCGGCCGTCAGGGTCGTCAATCGATGCCGTGGCAATATCGACAAGCAACCGTTCCTTGCCATAGACCCGTTCGACGTCCCTGGCGATATCGCCCACGACTTTCCGTTTCGACCGGGTTCCGATCTTGTGTACCGTCTCCAGCAGAAGATCGACCATGGCGTCGGTCATCGCCGTTTCGCGCGCCATCAGATACACCGCATACAGTGCAAGCTGGCGAGCCGGTGTATGGCGTCGCATCTCTGACGCCTTTTCGCCGGAAACGCGGCGGGCAACATGCTCGATCCACGCCGGGTTGATGTTTGAAAACATATTCCGTGGGAGGTTCAGTTTCCGGATGAACGCCAGCCGGGCGGTCACTTCCAGAATGTTATCCAGGGTTGCTCGACCCGCATCGGCCTTCATTGCATTGAAGCCCGTCGGCCCTTCCGCGTCAGCTAAGGAGCTTTCCATCGCTGCAACAGTCTCAGGCGGAAGCGCGCCGCTCAACTCATGAAACAAGCCGTCCAGATATTGTTGCCGCTGCGAACGAACAAGTCGTTCAAGTTCCTTGGCCGAAGGACCATAGATATTGCGATCCCGGCACCAAAGAAACACCGCCTCAAGCATGGCGCCGACGGATTGTCCGGAGGGGCAAAGTTCGCCGATAATCCAGAAGGACAGCGTTTCCCGGTCCACTCGCGTCATGCGGTGATATCCAAGATACTGTAAAATCTCGGCGCAATGCCGACGGGCTGTTCTCCCGCCGAAAACATAACCGGACAGTTCGTCGGCTGGGACGCCGATTTGCTCGGCCAGGTATTCGGCAGCATCGTGCGGGATCAATGTGCCATCGTCAGCGAAGAAACCGCGACCGCTGAAAAACTTTAACTGCGCGGCCAAGCCGAGCCTCGTAGCGGCCGGTTTGGAATTGATGAAATCAATGTCGGCGAAGCTCAGGCTCCATTGGGCGACAAAATCCGAACTCGAAATACCCGTACTCATCACTACGCTCCTCAAATTGGAGCGCAATGTCATGAGCGGGCGCTTCTCAGGTCAATCCCGCAAGCCATGTTCCCACAACGTTCTTCGAGTTGGCCAAAATCGCAGCTTCGGGCCGACTGGGCCCGATAGGCTGAAGCTGTTCGGGATCGCCTACCAGGACGATCTTTGCGCCAGCCCGAACCACCGCGTCGACAAACCCGGCCATTTGCTTCGATGCGACCATGCCGGCCTCGTCCATGACGAAGATTGTCTTGTCATCCAGCACATCCCGGCCGCTGCCCCAGCGCAGTTCCCAGGATGCGAGCGTGCGCGAAACGATGCCTGCTTCTTTCTCCAGACCCTCAGCCGCCTTGCCGGCCAGAGCGCCGCCGACAACGTGATATCCTGCAAGCTCCCAGGCCTCGCGCGCCGCCTTCATCATCGTGGTCTTGCCGGCGCCCGCACGGCCGACGACCGCGGCAATCCGGGCCTGACCGGCGATCCGCTCGATAGCGGTTCTCTGCTCTTCCGACAGCCGTTCATGTCGCTGGAACGTAGCCTCCAGAATGGTCCCGGAAACAGCGCGTCCTTCGCGCTCCGACAGCAAGGTTGCCTGCCGCGCCATTGTGGCTTCCAGATGGATCATCGCCCGGGTCGAATAGCGTGCGGGCACCCTCTCGCCGGTCGCGAAATCGATCGTGTTGCGTTGAAGCCGCAGCACCTCGGGGTTCAGGATGATGCGCGGCATCAGCTGCTGGAAGGTGGCGAGATCGTCGACATAGCGATGCAGGACTTTCGCGACATCGCCTTCGTCGAAGACACTCTTCTCCCGCATGATCAGGTCAAGAACGATCGCGGGGTTCTTCAGGATACGACGGGAGTTCTCCTGGCGGCGCGCTTCATTCAGTTCGATCCGTTCGAGCTCCGGGCGAACGCCTTGGCCCTCCGCCTTGCGCTCGATGGCCTTTGCCCCGACGCCCAGATGAATGGTCGGCTCGAGCTCGATACCCTGCTTTTCGTAGGCGCGGCCGTCGACCCTCAGATCGATGCCGCCCAGGGCCAGATGATGGTTGAGCCGTTCGAACCAGCCGTCGCGCAAGACGTTGAAGTCCTCCGTCGATCCGGCCCAGAGTTCATAGAGGATCTTGCCGGATTTCGTACGGACCGGCTGGCCCTCCTCCCCAATAACCGCCACCTTCTTCGGCCCGAACCCGTCCTCGGAGAGCGGACGCAAAGTGGTCATCAGATGGATATGCGGATTGCCGGGATTGTCGTGATAAACCCAGTCGGCAACCATGGCCTTCGCTAGGATGTGTTTCTCGACAAAATCCCGCACCAGGGCGATGTTCTGTTCCGCAGACAGCTCCAGCGGAAGCGCAATGGTCAGGTCGCGGGCCAGCTGCGCGTCGGCACGTTTCTCGAAAGCTTCGACCTTGTTCCAGAAGGCTTCAGAGGCACCGGAGACCGAGCGGTCGGCGATCAGCGAGCGGACCCATTTCGGGGCATCGGCCGGGAGAAGAAACTCCTCGTGCAGGAGCCCCTGCTTGCGTGTGTAGTCGATGGTGCGGGCCTCACGCTCGTATTCCATTTTCGCGCAGTGCCGGTAGGCGGCAGACAGCACAACGCTGCGGCCCGAGCCACGGCTGACGATGCTGGCTGAGAAGTGGGCGATGGCCACGGTGAAGAGCGCTCCCGGTTAAAACCTTGTTCTCCGGGAGCAGCAGTGGCCACACGGCTCCGCCAGGGGGCAAAAGCAAGCACGTCGCATCGCGACGTATAATTGCGCCCTTGGAGCCATTCCTTCGGAACGGCGGGATCATTCACAAAAGCATCGCCCTTGGCGATCTGCAGATCTGCAGATGTCTTTTTCAGCGCATCCGGAAGAATCTGGGCGTCGCAGTGCAACGCCCAGACTTCAAAGGAGCAAGCGGAATGAAGAAACCGTCGTCGCGGATCAGGGAAGAGATCGCAAGATTGCAGGATCAGCTGAAGCAGGCCGAGACCCGTGAGGCCGAACGCATCGGCCGTATCGCACTGAAGGCCGGTCTTGGCGACATCGAGATCGACGAGGCAGAGCTTCAGGCTGCCTTCGAGGACGTCGCCAAACGGTTTCGCGGAGGCAAAGGTATCGCGACCGGGAGAAAGAATACCGGCGAGAGCAGAAGCGGCGGTGAGCCGTTCACGGCGCACTCGCCTGGCGCGGATGCGGGCGGGGCTGGTGAGGTTTGAGCGCATGGCTAAAGCGATGACATCGGATGCGCGCAAAAAGGCCACGCGCGAAAAGATCGAACTCGGCGGCTTGATCGTCAAGGCGGGCCTCCGCTACGAGAAGCGTTCTCTGCTGCTCGGCCTGCTGATCGATGCAGCCAAGCGGATCAAGGGCGACGAGACGGAGAAGGCACGCCTGGCAGCGATCGGCGCGGAGGCCTTCGGCAATGACGGCGAATAAGCTGCTTCTGGCAATCCTGCCCGCGGCAATCATGATCGCGGCGCTGGTCGTGATGTCAGGCTTTGAACATCGGCTGGCGGCACTCGGAACATCAGCGCCGGCGAAGCTGACACTGGGCCGCGTGGGGCTCGCCCTGCCCTACGTGGGCGCCGCCGCGATCGGCGTTGTTGCGCTGTTCGCCATACATGGTTCGACGAATATCAAGGCTGCCGGTCTGAGCGTGCTGGCTGGAAGTGCTGTGGTCGTCATCATCGCTGTGGTGCGCGAGATTGTCCGGCTTGCCGGTATCGCCGTTAACGTGCCGGCAGGACAGTCCGTTCTCGCCTATTCCGACCCGGCGACTATGGTGGGTGCTGCCGCAGCACTCTTCAGCGGTATCTTTGCCTTGCGTGTAGTTCTGAAAGGCAATGCTGCGTTCGCGGCGTCCGGGCCGCGGCGCATCGGCGGCAAACGCGCTGTCCACGGCGAGGCCGACTGGATGAAACTGCCCGAAGCCGCAAAGCTCTTTCCCGAAGCCGGCGGTATCGTCATCGGCGAACGTTATCGCGTCGATCGCGACAACGTTGCCACTATGCCGTTTCGCGCTGATGATCAACAAAGCTGGGGAGCGGGAGGCAAGTCACCGCTGCTCTGCTTTGATGGGTCCTTCGGATCGTCGCATGGCATCGTCTTTGCCGGCTCCGGTGGCTTCAAGACGACCTCGGTGACGATCCCGACCGCGCTCAAATGGGGTGGCGGTCTCGTGGTGTTGGATCCGTCGAGCGAGGTCGCGCCGATGGTTTCCGAACATCGGCGTCAGGCCGGCCGCAAGGTGATCGTGCTCGATCCAACCGCGTCTGGTGTCGGCTTCAATGCGCTCGCCTGGATCGGTCGTCATGGCAATACCAAGGAAGAGGATATCGTCGCCGTTGCGACGTGGATCATGACCGACAATGCGCGCACGGCATCCGCCCGCGACGACTTCTTCAGGGCCTCGGCCATGCAACTTCTGACCGCACTGATCGCCGACGTTTGCCTGTTCGGCCACACCGACGAAAAAGACCAGACGCTGCGCCGTGTCCGGGCCAATTTGTCCGAGCCGGAGCCGCAGCTTCGTGCACGCCTGACGAAAATCTACGAAGGATCAGAGTCCGACTTCGTGAAGGAGAATGTCGCCGTCTTCGTCAACATGACGCCGGAGACGTTTTCCGGTGTCTATGCCAATGCCGTCAAGGAAACACACTGGCTGTCCTACCCGAACTATGCCGGTCTGGTGTCCGGCGACAGTTTCTCGACCGACGATCTCGCTACCGGCGAGACGGACATCTTTATCGCGCTCGATCTGAAGGTGCTGGAAGCCCATCCAGGGCTGGCGCGTGTGGTGATCGGTTCGCTGCTCAATGCCATCTATAACAGCAACGGCAACGTGAAGGATCGCACCCTCTTCCTCCTCGACGAGGTGGCACGTCTCGGCTATCTGCGCATCCTCGAAACCGCCCGAGACGCAGGCCGCAAATACGGCATCACGCTGACGATGATCTTCCAGTCGCTCGGCCAGATGCGCGAGGCCTATGGCGGCCGAGATGCGACGAGCAAATGGTTCGAATCCGCATCCTGGATTTCGTTCGCGGCGATCAACGATCCCGATACGGCTGACTATATCTCGAAGCGCTGCGGCGACACCACGGTCGAGGTCGACCAAACCAATCGTTCGTCCGGAATGAAGGGATCGTCGAGATCGCGGTCGAAGCAACTCAACCGCCGACCGTTGATCCTTCCGCACGAGGTTCTGCGCATGCGCGCCGACGAACAGATCGTCTTCACCTCGGGCAATGCACCCCTTCGATGCGGGCGCGCCGTCTGGTTCCGCCGCGAGGACATGAAGGCCTGTGTCGGAGAGAACCGGTTTCACAAGAGCTCTTCCGGCACGCATGAACCGGCCGCGCGATAGATCGGGGACCCAACGGTGAGATATTGGGAAGCATGCGAAGCACAGGTGACCGTGGCCGAGGCGATCGATGAATGCCGGAAGCGCGGCATCACGGCGGTGGCACGCGAAGCCGATGGCGCGCTGATCGACAAGGACAGTGGGGACCTCATTGGCCTTCCCGACGACGACGGAGAGTTCTATGGCGGCGACATCCTCGGCTTCCTCGGATATTGATCGGCGTTCGTTTGCGCTGATGGCTCGCGGTGTTCGCGGGAAGATCGTGACCCGAATGGGCGAAGACCGATGGGCTTCGTTCGCCTACGCGAATAGAGCTGAACGTCGCAGGCGGACCGCCCATAGCGTTCACCGGAACTTCACAGAAATGAATCGGTCGAACGCAATCGATTCATATCTCTCGTTGGACGAAAATTGGCGACCGAGCAATTATGCGACCATGCTCACCCAACCCTATCAGCTCTATGTGGAACGCACGGATGAAGCCCGCAACATGGCCCGCTTCTATGCCATGACGATCGAGCCCGACCTGTTCGGCGAAATCTGCCTGACACGCCGTTGGGGCCGGATCGGAGCGCAGGGGCAGATGAAGGTCCAGCATTTTGCCAGTGAGCGCGATGCTGTCGCCACCTTCCTCGATCTTCTCCGCCGCAAACGAAGCCGCGGATATCGGGTCACCGCTTCGGCAGCCCATCATTGAAGATCGGCAATGTCGCAGAACACTGGCCAAGATTGACACATCGACCACGATGAAACTGGAGCATTCGACGTTTGGCATATTCACATGGTCTCCGGCTTTTCTTGCGGGCAGCGCGACCTCACCGTGCCCGCCATGGTGCTCGGCGTCATGAGCACCATCGCGCTCACGGCCAGTGCTACGTCGATGACACTGGCCGCAGCGAACATGCTTTCGCTAAAGTTTGAAAAATGCACCGTTGGCCATCGGATCACTTGCGTCATCGATGGTGATACGCTGTGCATTGATGGCACGAAGATCCGGGTCGCCGACATCGACGCACCTGAGATCAGCGAGCCGAAATGCGCCTCGGAACTTGCTCTGGGAAACCGAGCGACGGAGCGGCTGATCGAACTGGTGAACCAGGGTTCATTCGAAATGCGAGCATGGCCGGGTCGTGACAAGGATCGCTATGGTCGGCCGCTGCGGGTTCTCGTGCGAGATGGCCACAGCCTCGGTGAAATCCTGGTCTCGGAAGGACTGGCCCGGACCTGGACAGGTCGTCGCGAGCCCTGGTGCTAGACGGCTCGGCCGGTTAAGGCCGAGCCGGTCGGCGCTCACTCGCGCCGTTCCCATTCGGTCTCAATGTTGAATTCGACATCGGCGAGGAAAGGGATCTTGATGGCGATCTTCAAACCGAGTTTGCCCTTGCGGAAGAGGTGACTGACGACCTTGCCAAGGTTGCGAAGACGTCGGCTTGGTGGCGCTAAGGAACTTTGCGAGCTGCTGCATCATGGACTCCTGTTGATTGCGTTTCATTGCGGGGATGAAGAGCGAACCGGAAAGGAGGGCTGCACCCGCAGGGCCGAAGCGGAGCGGAGGACCTGACGGCGACTGAATTTTGATGCGCGAGGAGTCGCGGCCAAGGAAAATTCTGGCGTCATCAGGTTGCGGCCAGACGGCCGTGGCGCACCATCCCTGTCGTCGATGAAATCCGATCAACAGAAGATCTGCGACAGCATGTGATGCCGACGCAGTTCGACACCGCTCCTCAGAACGGTGGCTCCGCATCGATGCGCCCGTCCAGCTCAGCAATCGCCAGCGTCAGTTCCGCTTGTGCGAGATCGAGCTCGGCCTCGATCTGGCGGCGCTCGCAAGGGTCTACAGCGTTACGCAATTCGGCCCGAAGCTGTTCGATCTGGCATTCGAGTTCGTAGGTCATCGTCTGATCTCCTATGTGAAAGACGATCAGCGGCGCCGGGAAGGGAATGACGATGTCAGGGATCGCGAACGCGACCGGCAGCGCCGGGGAGTGGGGAAGCCGATTTCGTGTTGGCGGCTCTGCGGGCAATTCGAAATTGAGGGCACCGCTCATCCTTGACGACGGCAATCCCGTCGGCATCATCATCGGATACTGAGCAGTTCCCTTCCTCTCCGTGTGGCACCCAAAAGCCGGACCAAGCTCGATGCTTGGTCCGGCTTCGCTTCCCCGGTAGGGGAGAAAGCGTCGCCGATGGCGGCCAAGCAAACGCCTTATACAGGCGGAAACACGGCTCCCCACATTGACTTTGAGTAAAGGCGATTCGAAAGCTTGACCGCCTAACAGAGGAGAACACTGATGGCCGACGAAACCGCGATTGAGACCCCTGCCACGACCGAAGCGCCGGCCGCAGCTGCCGCTGAAAAGAAAACCCGCAAGCCACGGACGCCGAAAGCTGTCACTGAGGCCAGCACCGTCGATGCTACCTCTGCACCGGTAGAAAAGCCGGCCAAGAAGACACGTGCCAAGCGCGGCCCCAAAGTGGTTCCGGTCAAGGCGGAAAAGCCGGTTGCTACACCGAAGGCGGCCGCCGCTCGCGCGCCCCACATTGGAACTGCTGCTTCCACTCCCGTCGCCACCCCTGTTGACGCCCTCGACGATATCGCCGACCTCATCAAGCTTGAGGAAGAGAACAAGCAGCTTCGCAAGGAGCTCTCGGAAAAGCTGCGCGCCGAAAATGCGGATCTGCGCAAGCGCCTAGGCAAGGTCTAATTCCGGTTTAGAGCGGCGCCACGCATATCCATGCGATGGCGCCGTCGATGTTTCGTATGATTGCGCCTGGATCAATGCCGTCCCGGTGACATTGAATGACCGCGGCAATTTCCCGCCGCCATGCCTTGAAGGTGACTGTGATGAGAACACCATGGAGATTTGTGGCTGACCTGGTGTCGCGTAAACCGAAATCGGATAGCCATGAGGAGAGCCCCGCAGTCGCGCCGGAGACCATTGCTCTCGAATACAGACCCTCCCTCGAAGAGGAACACCCGGACATTGAACCAGCGGTGCTCGACCACTCCGCTGAAGCCGACTCGGAGGCCCAAGTCGACGCAAGCCCGCTCGACCCAGATGCTGGCTCGACCGAGACCGAAACGGCGGCACCAGTTGCAGCGGAAGCTCCTACTGACCTAGCCCCGCTACAGGCTGAGGAAAAGTCGCCTGCTCCAACGCCGACCGAAGCCGCCGAAACTCTGGTGAAGCGGCCGCCTGCACGTCGGAAGAACATTCATCCAGCCGTGGAGCCTGTGGTTTCCGTCGCCCAAACCGACGAGGTCGCCCCTGCCAGCCCGAAATCACTCCTCGACGAAATGGTCGACCTCGATGCGGAGGTTGCTGCATTGCGGCGCCAGCTTGCAAAGAAGCTCATCGAGCAGAACGAGCAATTGCGTAAGATGCTCGCGAGGTTCGACGCGCGCTGATCGCGCGCCGCCATTTCCCTCAAGGGAAAAGGCTCCGCCGGTGGCGGAGCCTCGCGATGTCAATCAATCCCGGTTCGGGCGGGACCAGATGAGCTGGAGGCCGTCTTCGCCTTCGACCTCGGCGAGCGTTGCGTAGATCGAAGCCGGGAAGCTTGGATCGTCGAGCTTGACCGAGAGGTAGTCGCGGCCTTGCTCGGAGGTCTTCTGCCAGGCAGCGCCCAGCTCGACGCTACCGGCGTAGACGCGGAACTGCGGGCCCTTGTCGGAGGTGTTCTCGACCCAGGCGATGCGGGCTTTGACGTTGAGGGCGAGAGTGCGGATGGAGCCGGTGAAGCCATTTTCGGTGGACGTGAAGGTGCCGATGGTTGCCATTGTCGTATTCCTTTCGCGTATTCGGGCCGCGGCCATCGCGGCCTCGATGGCTGTCGAACAGACCGGTGACGATCGGACCGCACCTGATAAGGCCGCAATGAAATGGAGGGCGGCAAGTCGCAGATTTGTTAGCGGGCGAGGAGGAGGGCGCAGCCTTCCGGGGTAAGAAATCTGCGAATTGTCGTTGCGGGAAGACGATGGAGGCGCAGCCGGTCTCCGATCAGACATGCGTCATCGAGCCTGCAGATGGGTTGCCGGAAACTCCGACCGGTAGGGATATGGCAGTGGCGTCCCGCCGCAGTTTCCTCGGTCAGGAATGGTAGCCTGCGCCCTGCCCCACTCGCACCTGCCGTTGTTGCCTGCTTCAATTGGGGAAACGAGCTCCGCGCACACATCGGCCGGCTTGCCCAAATGTGGGCTAACGCTGCGCCGATGGGCCCGATCCGAACACCCAAATTCGCATCCCGCCGATCTCGAAGCCTGAGCTTATCAGGAGCCGAAGGACTTCACCGCTTGTTGCTTGGCGCGCGTTCTTGTAATCCCGTACTTTGTGAGGTGGCTGAGACAGTCGCCGCGTTCTCGTGGAACGTGCATCAGGCAGATGGCCGGAAAGAGAAGGGGCGGAAAGAAGTTTCCGCATTTAACCTTCTATTGATTCATAAACCCGACGAAGAACCGAAACCTCGGAGATCGGGGCCAACTTCTCATTCAAACTTCTGTCCAATCATGAAAACGAACAGGTCTCATTGGAGATCGAGTGGTCATCATGGGGCCTCGGTATCGCCCTCTTCATCGTCAGGGTACTCACCAGACGGACCTGACGCCTTAACGGCTACAAACCCTGCATCGAGGTCAGCCGCTGAGAGGCGAAGTGCAGTTCGGTAGTGGAACGGCTCTGGTCCAAGCTCGTCCTCGGATTCCGCCTTTCGAGGGATAAGAGTTGCATCGAACATTTCAGGCTCGCGTTTGAACAGCGCGGGATTTCCATGTTTCAGGACATTGGCGACAAGGCGCAGACGATCAATGCCGTCCTTATCCATCTCGAAGGACGAGGAGGCCTTCTCAAAGACCTCGTCCTGATTGTAGTGCTTTATGTTCAGGTGGAAGCAGGCTTGCTGTTCCCAGTAATGGTACAAGATCAGCGCGAACGCCTCGCGAACCGCTTTGATCGATTGCTCTGACTGAGTTGCGATCTCACCCAGGTGTTCAGCATGGTGCCGGGTTTCTTCATCATCTGCATCGAAGTCAGGCTCAGCCCGCATCCGCTGCCAGCGCTGCTCCGATTTCGTGCCTTCAGCTTCAAACGCCCTGATGCTTTCACGGTATGCTCGCTCGATACTGCTGACGCCGTTCAGATAACTAAGTCTCACCCAATTCATTGAGGGCAGCTCCTTCAACCGTGAAAAGCCTGGAATATGTGGTTCAGCAGGGCGTCCATTTCCGGAAACCGCGCCCGCACGCTCGCCGGATCACCGCCAGCTTTGATTGCATCGAGAAAGTGCTGGGTAGCCGCGTTCTTGTTCTCAAGCTCCCCCTGATATTTGTTGGCAGCCTTGTTCCATGCCGTCCAACGGACAGGTCGTAGCTTGCCTTTCTCATCTGAAATGGCTTCACGACCCAGGAAAAGCTCGATGGAACACGCTGACCCGTTGATGTCCATGTTCCTGAGGCCTTCGGGACCCAGGGTAGGGTAGTCTTTGCCGATCTCGACGTCGGGGAGGACCATTATCCGGATTGAAGGCGGCAGATTGGTCATCCGGTCGAGGAGATTTTTCTGTTCCCAACCGGCGGCATCATTGTCGAAGAGCCCGATTGTCTTCTGCGCCAGCCGAACCCCGGCGAACGCCTTTATCATCTTGGTTGCGGCCGAGACCCCGCCCTCGATCTTAAATTCCTCGAAGTCGATGAACTCGTACATATCCGCGAATTCCGGATACATCGCCCGGATAGCTCTCGACAGAATCTTGGTGTCTGAGGTTCCCTCGGTCAAAATCAGGACGCTTCCAGCAGCTTCAATAAAGTCATATTCGTAATCGACGGGGAGGGCATCGAGGTTCTCTCGGATCGAAAGTGCGGGATCATAGTCGAAGCCCTCAGTGAACTCCGTCCAGAGCACTTCTGGCTTGTAAACATCGATGTAGAGGGCTAACGCAGCAAAACTGTCTGCGAAGCTGAAGATGTGGACCCCGTTGAAGCGGAGAAATTCATCCACCCCCGCTGCAGCCTGCTTGGCTTCCCAAGTTTCGAACGTGAGGCCCTTCTGCTTGGCAATCTCTTTGGCGAAGTCTGGATAGTCGCCGTTAGCGACCAATTCCGCCGCACGAGCTATATGGTGGGCGAATTCTCGTTCCCACAAAGCTCTGCATCGTTCGGCAGTGTACCCCTGCACCTCCATGCGGCGGCGAACCTTGGCTGCTGGAGCATAGAAGTAGCTAATGACCTTCTCCTGATCATCATACCATTCGAGGGCTTTTTCCCTGACAGCCAGGTGAGCGTCCTTTATTGGGCGCTGAAAGAAATCGGCGTCGGTAAAGCAAAGCCTGGAAGCCCCCTCCCAGTTGTATTCAAGATCGCGGAAAGCCTTATCGTCTGTATAAAAATCGCGCTCGCTCATCTCATCCTGATCTCAATTGTTTCCTCCGGCATATCATCTTTGTCGGCCGTTTGCCCCTTGCGTCTCGTCGGCCAATTATTTGCTCAGGTAATCGCACAGATGCCAATTGCCTTGTTCAACCTCTCACACTTGCAACATATGCGCGAATAAGCTCATATTCACCAAGCTTGCGATAGGAGAGCGTATTGTGGATTACCAAGGCTATTGTAAAGAACTACCGCTCGCTGCGCGACCGGACAGTGGTATTCAACAGCAATTTAAATATAATAGTTGGTGATAACGAGAGCGGAAAATCTACTATCCTTGAGGCCATCAATCTCGCACTGACCGGGCTTCTCAACGGAAGGCCAATCTATGGAGAGTTGCATCCCTATCTATTCAACATCGAGGCGGTGCAGGAATTCCTCGCGGACTACGATGCCAACAAAGCATCGCCGCCTCCAAAAATCTTGATCGAGGTGTACTTCGCAAACGAGCCGGGACTTGCCGACCTAAAAGGGACGAACAACAGCCTCGAAGAGGATGTCCCGGGCGTATCGATGACGATAGCTTTCAACGACGCCTATAGTGAAGAGTTCAATGCGTACATGGAAAAGATTGAGGAGGTTCGGTCACTTCCAATCGAGTATTACCGGCCACGTATGGCGGATTTCAAGGACCACGAAATTACCTCGCGATCGATCCCGACAAAAACCACTCTCATCGATGCAAGCGCGATCCGTAACCTTGCCTCGGGCAACAAGTATATCATCGACATGATCAAAGACGTGCTGTCGCCTAAGCAAATGGCACAGCTTGCGCTCTCCTATCGCAAAATGAAGGAGACGTTTCTGTCCGATCCTACCGTCGGGCAGGTCAATACTCACCTCGCTGGAAAGAAGGGCGAGATTTCCGACAAAACCATCTCGGTGTCGCTCGATAACTTGACCTTGCCCCCCAATTTGGGCCAGCGGGAGCTGGAATTTTCCGGGTTAAAGCTCATGTCGGCGGGGATGCCGATGAGCTGTTCATGAGCGCAATCGGCACCTTGTTGCCGATCGCGCTATGTGGCCGGAACTCGTTATAGTCTCTACGCCAATCCTCCATCTTCGAACGCGCGTCGTCAAGGCTCATGAACCAGTGGGCGTTCAGGCACTCGGCGCGGAACTTGCCATTGAAACTCTCGATGTAGCTGTTGTCGGTCGGCTTGCCTGGTCGCGAGAAGTCGAGCACGACGCCCTTATGATAGGCCCATAGATCAAGGTCTCGGGAGATGAATTCGCTGCCATTGTCCACACGAATGGTGGCAGGGTAACCAACCTGGCGACATACCCGTTCGAGCGTTTGGACCACATCCTCGCCCTTATAGCTGAAACGTGCATCGACCGCCGGCGAGAAGCGAGAGAAGGTATCGACAACCGTCAGAACCCTGATCTTGCGGCCGGTAGCCAGCTGGTCATGAACGAAGTCCATGGCCCAGACATGGTTGGAATGGGCTGGCTCCGTGCGGTCGGCTCGCAGCTTCGCCTTCACGCGGCGCTTGGGCGTCTTGTTGCGGAGCTGAAGGTCCATCTCCTTGTAAAGTCGATAGATTCTCTTCGGGTTGACGGCCCAACCATCACGCCTGATCAGAACGTGAACGCGGCGATAGCCATAACGCACCCTGGTCTGGCAGATGTCCTTGATCTTCAGCTTCAATTCGGCCTGCTCGCCGCGCCTGGACTTGTAGACATAAAGCGACCGGTCGATTCTCAACACTGCGCATGCACGTCGGATCGAGACCTTCCAGTCCGCCTTGACCGTGTCGACAAGCTTGCGCTTGCGGGCAGGCCTCAAAGCTTTTTTGATAGCACGTCCTGCAGCATGGCTTTGTCCAGCGACAGGTCGGCGACGATCCGCTTCAGCTTGGCATTCTCTTCCTCAAGCTGGCGAAGACGCTTCATCTCCGACGGCATCAAACCGGCATATTTTTTGCGCCAGTTGTAAAACGTCGCGTCCGAAATCCCTGCCTTGCGGCAGACCTCACCGACCGGCGTCCCATCCTCTGCCTGCTTCAAAACAAATGCGATCTGCGCTTCTGAAAACTTCGAGGCCTTCATCGAATTCTCCTCTTCTGCCCAACAGGGAACATAAGTGGAAAATTCCAGGTCTGAATGGCCTAAATTATTGGGGGCACGTCAGCCAAGATCAACACCGAATTGAACACAACTTCATTAAATGACTTTGTGCGTATGCGGCCATCGGACGAGAAGTCGGGGTCGGTCAGGAGCGGCGGGAAGTTCCGAGGCAGATCACGCCCGGGCAACGCGACCGGCTCGGGAAAGGGAACGAACCGCAAAGACGAGAGTGGCCACACACTAGATTATGGAGCTGGTGGATGAAGTTAACCTCCGCGAGCCTCAAGGATGTCAATGCACGTTAGTTCAAATAGATTGTTTTCAGCATCGAATACCTTGTATTTCGATCCCTCTAATTGGTGACTTGATATATCAATCAAATCAATTGACGCGAAAAGCATGTTATTTATATTCCCTATAGATATATCCGTGCAGCTTATTGCTATCAGTTTTAGGTAATTTCCATCAATGTCAGAGAGAGAAATGGAAACCTCGAATGTCGATGCAGCCCCATCTTTTATTTCTCGTTTAATTTCAATTCCTCTAATGAACCCAAATCCTCTTTTATTGACGGAGTAGAGTTCGTTCTTTTTTTCTTCGATACTCAATATGGATACTCCCCAGGTATATGTTTTCCTGTTTCTAACGGAGTCTTACCGGGACCCCACTCATATGTATGGTAGTGTATATCTGGAATGCCTTGGGCTTTGTTACCTGCATTATAGTCGGTTCTTCCTATTTGTTGACCCCATTTGTCATAATGGGCTGTCCAAGGTTCAACCCGGCCCAGGTTGTTCATGTACTGACCTTGGAGGGTCTGGGTGCCTGGGGTAGTTTGGAAAGGGGCTTTTCCAGCGAGATACTCACCTGGGATTGTTGGAGCTTTGACTGAAGGCGTTTCGATTTTTGCCGAAAAGCCCCGCCCTATTCCAAGCGGAGCAGCCCCAAGTACATTCGCTCCAAGACTTTGCCCCAGAGCTTGGCTCGGGTTCGCGGCGGACACTGTCGGAAGGGCGTTCGTCCCTGTAGCCCAATTTACCAACCCAGCAACGCTGTTCCACGCTCCGGCTGGCATGGAGGAGTACATTTCACCTAGATTTATAGGCCCCCAATTGCTTGGGCCCGTCTTGTCCCACCTGTCGCGCTCATCGGCGCGATCAATCGTGAGCTTGTCATTGCGCTCTTCCTGTTTATCCACCTGGGCCTGAGTGACGTCGCCGCCACCGATTCCGTCTACAGGCCCGCCGGGATCATCAGCGTCTGGTCCGTAGTTATGCCCATTGCGATCACTTTTATTGACAGGATCGTTTCCGGAATAGGCGTATCGGTTTGTGCCGACGGTTTCGATGGTTGGATCCCAGTCGTCGGGGGAGATGAACCGCGCGTTGGCGGTTGAGGTGAACGGGGCGGCGAACATGCTGCAGAT
>Ga0209758_1000764_pt1 | contig 46385 bp, 40 predicted proteins | sample AraplaMF_Col_mMF_FD_184258 | JGI IMG/M metagenome (GOLD analysis project Ga0209758, IMG submission 184258) | Arabidopsis root microbial communities from the University of North Carolina, USA - plate scrape MF_Col_mMF (SPAdes) (version 2) | ecosystem: Host-associated > Plants > Roots > Endosphere... | reverse complement strand
CCGGCAACAGGCCGTTGATGGTGACGTTGTTGATCACGGTCTTGCGCGACAGGCCGGCGATGAAGCCGGTGAGGCCGGCGCGCGCACCGTTGGAGAGGCCGAGGATGTCGATCGGCGCCTTCACCGCGGCCGAGGTGATGTTGACGATGCGGCCGAACTTGCGTGCCATCATGCCGTCCACGGTCGCCTTGATCAGCTCGATCGGAGTCAGCATGTTGGCGTCGATCGCCTTGATCCAGTCGTCGCGGGTCCAGTTGCGGAAATCGCCGGGCGGCGGGCCGCCGGCATTGTTGATCAGGATGTCGGGCTCCGGGCATGCCTTCAGCACGGCCTCGCGGCCCGCCGGCGTCGTGATGTCGCCGACGATCTCGGTCACCGTCACGTCGGGATAGGCCTTCCGGATCTCATCGGCCGTTTTCTTCAGCGCCTCGGCGCCGCGTGCGGTCAGCGTGACGTGAACGCCGGCGTCCGCCAGCGCGATGGCGCAGGCACGGCCGAGGCCCTTGCTGGATGCGCAGACGATGGCGCGGCGACCTTTGATCCCAAGATCCACTGTTTCACTCCCGTAATGTCAGGCAGGTTTTGGACGGCGGGCACTTTAGCCAAGTGCGGCGCCGCTGATAAGGGATGGGCTCGCACCAAAATGCATGCGCCGGGCGCTAGCGATGCAAATGCGCTCTAGATCCGCCGTTCCTGCTTGAGGCGGTCGATCGCGGAGGCCGCTTCCGGCGGCAGCGACTTGAAGCCCATCTGCCCCGCCATCGAGAACAGCGGCCGCAGATGCGAGCCGGCGAGAAACGGCGGCTCACGGTTGGCCGGCACGATCTGGTCGAACACCAGGACCAGCGTGGTGGCGACGAGGCCGACCCTGATGGCGCCGAGCGCGGCGCCGCCGAGCCGGTCGCCGATGCCGGCCTCGCCGATGGTGTCGTTCAACGCGATGCGGCCGATATGCCCGAACAGCATGCCGACCACGACGAAGATGCCGAAGAACCAGATCCAGTTCTGCAGCAGCGGTGAATTCGGGTTGCCTGTAATTTGCGGCGCGATCAGCGGCAGCAGCGCGACCGCAATCGGCGCGGCGAGGAGATAGGCGAGGATGGTCATGGCGCTGCGCAGCAGGCCGGTCCTGAAACCGAAGCCGACCGCGACGGCGAGCGCGGCGTAGACGGCCAGATCGAAACTGTTCATGGGCACAACCTTGCCTTGATGGGGCAAGTGAACGCAAGTCCGGTCATTCCGGTTTCAGATCGCTAAAATCGTCTGTATTGGTGGCTCCAAGTGGTTATGGATCCCGGAGTATGATGCGCCAGCGTCGTACTACCGCAGCTCCCCCCGGATCATATCCGCCGCCTTCTCCCCGATCATGATGGTCGGCGCATTGGTGTTGCCGCCGATCAGGGTCGGCATGATCGAGGCGTCGACCACGCGCAAGGCGTCGATGCCGTGGACCTTCAGCGCCGGATCGACCACGGCCATCGCATCCGTTCCCATCTTGCAGGTGCCGACCGGGTGATAGACGGTGTCGACGCGCTCGCGCAGGATGGCGCGGATGTCGTCATCGGTCTTCACGTTCGCCGTGAACATGTCGTGCTTCTGCAGCGCGCGCAGCGCCGGCGTTTCCATCAGCCGTCGCGTGGTCTTGAAGCCCGCGACCAGGGCCTCGAGATCGTCGTCCTCGCCGAGAAAGTTCGGATCGATCATCGGCGCTGCGAGCGGGTCGGCGCTTTTCAGCCAGACGCTTCCGCGGCTCTTCGGCCTGAGCAGGCAGACATGGCATGAGAAGCCCGCCTGCTTGTGCTTCTTGCGGCCGTGGTCGTCCAGCATCGCGATGACGAAGTGCAACTGGATGTCCGGTACGTCGAGGTCGGGCCGGGTCTTCAGAAAGCCGCCGCACTCGGCGAAATTGGTGGTCATCAGGCCGCGCCGTTCGCGGCGGTATTGCTGGATGGCGCGGAGCAGGGACGGCAGCCGGCCGAGCGAGGCGTGAACGAAGTGCGGATAGTCGGAGGCATAGACGAACACGAAATCCGGATGGTCCTGCAGGTTGCGCCCGACGCCCGGCAGATGATGCACGACGCCAATGCCGTGCGCACGGAGCGCATCGCCGTCGCCGATACCCGAGAGCATCAGCAATTGCGGTGACTGGAAGGCGCCGGAGGCGAGGATCACCTCGCGCCGGGCGCGCAGCTGCTTTGTCTGCTTGCCCTGCACATACTCGACGCCGACCGCGCGATTGCCTTCGAACAGGATTTTCGTGGCATGCGCGCCCGTTTCGACACGCAGATTCGTGCGCTTGCCCGCGTGGGGATCGAGATAAGCGCGCGCCGCGCTCCAGCGTTCGCCATTGTGTTGCGTCGCCTGGTAGCTGCCGAGCCCTTCATGGTCCTCACCATTGAAGTCCTCGCGGATGCGAAACTGCGCCTCGCGCGCGGCCTGATGGAAGACGTCATGGATCGGATTGTCCGTGCGCAGCCTGTTGACATGCAGCGGGCCGCCCTTGCCGTGATATTCGCCGTCGAAATCGGCGTTGTTCTCCGAGCGCTTGAAATAGGGCAGCACGTCGGCATACGACCAACCGACGTTGCCGAGCGAGGCCCAGTGGTCGTAGTCCCGTTTGTGGCCGCGGATGTAGACCATGGCGTTGATCGCCGAGGAGCCGCCGAGCCCCTTGCCGCGTGGCTGATAGCCGATACGGCCGTTCAATCCCTTCTGCGGCACGGTATCGAAGGCCCAGTTGGCTGCGCTGTATGGCAAGGCGAGCCCGAACGGCGTGGTGATCCGCCAGCTGTCGTTGCGTCCGCCGGCATCGAGCAGCGCGACCGCTGTCCCCGCATCCTCCGACAGCCGCCCCGCCACGGTGCAGCCGCCCGAGCCCGCGCCCACGACGACGAAATCGAATGTGTCCGTCAATCTAGTTTCCCCCCATTGTCGTCATTCCGGGGCGATGCGGAGCATCGAACCCGGAATCCATTTGGCCGCATTGTGATTGTGAGATGGATTCTCAGGTGCGCAATTGCGCACCATAGCTCGCCTCTTCGAGGCCCCCCGGAATGACTGTCAGCTACGACATGAACCGCATCAACTTCTCCAGCCGCGCGATCTTGCCGCCATAGGGCGGGTAGAGGTCGGCGAGGCGGTTGAACTTGGAGCGATAGAACACCGGCTTCAGCTTGCTGAAGGTGCGAAAGCCCCATTCGCCGTGATAGGCGCCGGTGCCGGATGCGCCGACGCCGCCCATCGGCTGGTTGATTTGCGTGAAGTGAAACAGGCAGTCGTTGATCGTGACGCCGCCGGAGACGGTGCGCGCCAGCACCTCGTCGCGCGCGGCACCGTCCTTGCCGAACCAGTACAGCGCCAGCGGCCGGTCGCGATGGTTGATGAAGGCGATGGCATCAGTGCGGTCGCGAGTGCCGAGAATAGGGAGCACCGGCCCAAAAATCTCCTCCTGCATCACGGCCATCGCTGCGGTCGCACCGACGATCAGCGTCGGCGGGAATTTGCGGTGCGCCTTCCAGTTCGGATCGTCCGCCTTCGCCGGCTGCAGGATTTTTGCGCCGCGCTGCGCCGCATCGGCGACCAGGGCTTCGAGCCGCGCATAATGCCGGTCCGAGATGATCGAGGTGTAGTCCTTGTTGGAGGGATCAGTGCCGAACATCCGCCGCATCTGGGCCCGCACCTTCTCGGCAAAGGCCTGCAGGGATGGCTCCGGCACCAGCACGTAATCCGGCGCGATGCAGGTCTGCCCGGCATTGAGCAGCTTGCCGTAGGCGATGCGCTCGGCCGCTTCGTCGAGGTCGGCCGAGGAGTCGATGATCGCGGGCGACTTGCCGCCGAGCTCGAGCGTGACCGGCGTCAGGTTGCGTCCCGCGGCCTCCGCGACCAGCCGCCCGACCCGGGTCGAGCCGGTGAAGACGAGGTGATCGAACGGCAGGCGCGCAAAGGCCTCGGCGATCTCGCCCTCGATGCCGGTGACGAGCAACTCGGTCGCATCGAACCTTGCGGCGACCGTCTCCTTCAGCAGGGCTGCGAAATGCGGCGTCAGCTCGCTCGGCTTGATCAGCACCCGGTTGCCGGCGGCGAGCGCGCCGATCGCGGGCGCGAGCGTGAGCTGGAGCGGATAATTCCACGGCGCGATGATGCCGACGACGCCGAGCGGCTGCGGCATCAGCCGGTTGCGGGCGGGGAGGAATTGCAGCGCGGTCGCAACCCGCTGCGGCGCCATCCAGGCCTTCAGGTGTTTGGTGGCGTGCCGGATCTCGGAGAACAGCAGCATGGTCTCGGCGATGGTGGTCTCGACTGCCGAGCGGTGGCCGAAATCGGCCGAGATCGCCTGCCGGAAGCGCTCCTCGTTGTCGGCGACCACGCTGCGCAGCCGCGCCAGCTGGTCGAGCCGCTCGGCAAGGCCGGGTGCCGGCTCGTCCCGCGACCGCGCGACCATGGCTCGGAAGGCCTCCTCCAGCGCTCCGACCGGGGCGCTCGTCAGGGATTCGTCCACGGCGTTCCTCCCTCGAGGGCGCGTTTTCTGCTTAATCTTGTTGCCGCAAGCTGGCCCTTTGTGGAACTTCTGGCAAGAGCGCAGGGAATGCAGCGGAAATCGGTCGATTCCCCTGTCATAAAGTCGAAAAAACGTCCCCGCAGCCCTTTCCAAAGCCGGCCCGCCTTGATACATACGCCCCGCACCCGATGGGCACTGCCCCGGGGTTGCCTTCCAAGGAAGCCTTTGGGACGGACTGGAAAAGCCACGCGAACAGCGCCGGCCTCAACCGACCGTCCCCGGGATCTAACCGAAGGCGAGCAGGTGTTTAACGCGGGGTGGAGCAGCCCGGTAGCTCGTCAGGCTCATAACCTGAAGGTCATAGGTTCAAATCCTATCCCCGCAACCAAATTCGGATTTGACCGGATCCGATACGAAAATGGCCCGCTTGATGCGGGCCATTTTTGTTTGTGAAACAGCTGCGCGTGCCGCAGCCCGTACAGAGCATGATGGGCCAGCGCTCCACTGGCGCGCTTGCCGCGCGCAGCAGCGCGCGTTCGGCCGAACAGCACGGCAATTGAAGGAACGCAATATCGATCCTCGCGTCATCATTATTGCCGGGCCCGTCCAGCACTTGCTTTCCGGCGGTCATTCGGAAGGCTAGTCCCATGAAATTCGAGGATTTCGACGCCGCCGATGTACAGGCGGCGGAAGCGCGGATTTTCATCCGCCGGGCTGGTTCGGGGCCGGCGCTTCTCCTGCTGCACGGGTTTCCCCAGACGCATCTAATGTGGCGGGACGTTGCGCCCTTGCTCGCGCAAGACTTCACCGTGATCTGCGCCGATCTTCGCGGATATGGGCGCAGTGCTTGTCCGCCCTCCAGTCCGGACCACGCGCCATATTCGAAACGGGCGATGGCAAAGGACATGGCGTCCGTCATGACGAGGCTCGGCTTCGACCGCTTCTCGGTTGCGGGCCATGATCGCGGTGGCCGTGTCGCCTATCGGCTTGCGCTCGACCATGGCGACCGTGTGGAGCGGCTCGCCGTCCTCGACGTCGTTCCGATCGCTGATGCCTGGGAGCGCGCCGACAAGAAACTGGCGGTCGGCTACTGGCCCTGGTCATTGCTCGCGCAGCCTGAACCTCTCCCAGAGCGGCTCTTGTCCGCTGCCCCCGATGCCGTCGTCGACAATGCGCTCGATGGCTGGGGGTCTCAAGCAGACAGTTTCAGTCCGGCCGTCCGGACAGCCTATGTCGAGGCGTTGCGCGATGAGGCGCATGTTCACGCGATCTGCGAGGAATATCGCGCGGCTGCGACGATCGATCACGAGCACGATCTTGCGGATCGCCATTCCGGCCGCCGGATCGAGTGCCCTGTCCTGGTGCTCTGGAGCGGCCGCGGCCCGTTGAACTCCTGGTATGCGAGCGAGGGCGGTCCCCTGGGGATATGGCGGACCTGGGCCGATGACGTGCAAGGAGAGCCGCTCGATGGTGGACACTTCTTCCCCGAGGAGCTTCCGCAGCAGACTGCCGGCGCACTGAACCGATTTTTCGGCAGGCGGTAGGCAGCGATGAACTGCCGCGGTAGCGCCACGGTGGTTCACGATGGCGACGGCGGGAGGCCCACTTGCGGTGCGGCAGGAAACAAAACGCTCGCGCAGCTGTCGCTCGCGGGCGTTGATGACCTTGTTGAATGAGCCGAGTGGTCGGAAGCTCACTCCCTGTACGGGCAGACCATCGTCAAATTGAGCAGCGTCGGCGTGTTCGAGCCCTTCTTGTACTCCCACTCCAGCCGGATCTCGTGCCGGTGGGCGTAGGCGTCGTTCGGCCCGTGGACGATGATGTTGGTCTTCATCGGGATCGGCGGCTCGGAGTTGAAGCACTTCCGCACGCAGGCATCGAGCAGGTCGCACCGGGTCAGCGGGATAACGCCGGGCTCATCTTTGGACAGCGGGACCGTGTTCGGCTGGGTGCTGAGGTCGAGACGCGCCCGGCCCTTCTCCTTATGCCAGTACTTGGCGCTGCCCTGCGGCCACTTCGACGGCGGGTTCAGGATCAGGTGGTACTGGCCGTATTCCAAGGTCGGCAGGTCGATGTCTTCGGAAGCCTTGAGCTTGGCGACGCTCTTCTTCATGTTTGCCAGAGGGTAGTAATTGCTGTTCATCAGGTCTCGAAATGCCTTGCCGCTATATGTCCTGCCGCCCATCGCCTTGTCCTTCGATATGATCCAACCAATCAGGGTGACCTGCAGCTCAGAAAAGCTCGTTGGCCAAACGAAAGCCCTCGGCGCCCCCAGAACGCGCGGCCCCATGTTCGCGCGCGTAAACGCTACCATCTGAAATTGTGTTTCGTCCAGAGAGAGGCCTGCTGGTGATGCAGCCATGCTTGCGTGCAAGTTCGATTGCCATGAATCATCCGATAGGTAATCTTGCGTCAGGCTTCTCGCGAGTGCCGATCGAAGGACGGTGCTGCGACTTTTGAAGGCACGGAAATGCATTGTGCCGCGTGTCAGTCGGCGATCGACCCAGGCGACAGCTGGTGCTCCAAGTGCGGGGTGGCCGTGCGGCGCTCCGAACCGGAGAGCGAACGGCGGTTCGTGACGATTCTCCGTGCCGATGTCGTGGATTCGACCGGGCTCGTTGCCGATCTCGATCCGGAGGCGGCGGTCTCGCGCCTGGAGCCGGCGTTGGCTGCGATGAGAGGCGCGGTACGTCAGTTCGGAGGCATCGTCAGCAAGGAGTTGGGCGACGGGCTCTCTGCGGTGTTTGGTGCTCCGATCGCTGACGACAATCATGCGCCGCTGGCCTGCCACGCGGCGATCGAGTTGGTCCGGCGTGTTGCCGGTCTCGGTGACCCCGGCCTTCAGGTTCGGGTGGGTCTCCACTCCGGCCATGTCGTTGCCTATATGGTCGCCAGCGAGTTTTCCAAGGTCTACGAGATTGGCGGGGCGGCCCAGCACCTGGCCGCCCGGCTGGAGGCGGCGGCCGAGGCGAATCAAATCTGCGTGTCGCAGGCCTGCCAGGAGCTTGCCGAAGGGCACGTCCGATTCGAGTTTCTGGGTGACAAGCCGCTGCGCGGCTTCAATCAGTCCGTGCCGGTCTATCGGATCGTTGGGGCCAGCGATCTGTCGAGCTGGCGGGTACGGCGTGCGCGCAGCGTCTCGCGATTCGTCGATCGGACGACCGAGCGCGCGCTGCTGGCTCGTGCGGTCGAGAGCGCCGGAACGGGCCGGCAGACGGTTCTGCTGCTGGGCGATGCCGGTATCGGCAAATCGCGGCTCGCGCACGAATTTGTCCAGGAGCTCAGGCCCCACGGTTGGCGCCTGATCGACGCCGAGTGCAGCCCGAACCTCCAGGGGGCGCCGTTCAGCACGCTCAAGCGGCTCCTGCTCTCGGCGCTGGAGTCGGTCGCCAAGGAGCCCGGCAGCCCCCCAGATCCCCGGAACGATCTGGTAGAGATTCAGCGTTGCGCCCTTGACGCGGTGCTCGATCTGCCGATTGCGGATCCGCAATGGAATCAGCTCGAGCCTCACGCCCGGGGACGTGCGATTTCCGAGGTCAGCTGCGCCATCGTCGAGGGTATCGCCCGTCGCCAGCCAACGGTTCTCCTAATCGAGGACCTGCACTGGATCGACCGGGCCAGCGATACGATCATGGCGACGATCGCTTCGCTTCAGGTGCCGGGCCTTCTCGTCCTCCTCACATCCAGGCCAAACGGCATGCCGGTCTGGATTGCGCGCTGCCGCGCCGAGATCGTTGCGATGCAGCCTCTCGACGATCATTCAGGACTGGCCATGCTGGCCGACATGCTCGGTCCCTCTACGGCGAACGATGATCTGAAGAATCGGATCATTTCGCACACGGCCAATGTCCCTCTGTTCATCGAGGAAGTCTGCCGCGGGCTTCGGGATAGCGGAACACTGCATGGCCAATGGGGCGATCTCGCGCTGATGCGTCCGATCGAGGAGCTCGGCATTCCCTCGAGTATTCAGGGCGTCATTGCCGCGCGGCTGGATCGGGTGTCGCGGCAGGAGCGGTCGGTCCTACAGGTAGCGGCTGCGCTCGGCCCGCGATCGAGCGTGGCGATGCTGCGCACGCTCCTTGAGCTGCGCGAGGATACGCTGCAGGATTGTCTCGCGTCGCTTGATCGCGCCGAACTGCTGGTGAGGATCGACAGCGACTTGGGCGATGTAGTCGAGTTCCGGCACGAGATGGTCCGTCAGGTGACCTATGATTCCATGGTCGAAAAGGTGCGCGAAGGCATTCACGCGCGCATTCTTGCGAGGCTGGAGAGCGATGGGGCGGGCGCGGATGAGCCCGATGCTCTGTGCTATCACGCGGTGCGCGCCCGCGATTGGCTCAAGGCCTTCAGCCACGGCAGGAGCGCGGGTCGAAAATGCTTGAGCCGCTCGGCATTTTCGGACGCGGCCAGCTACTTCGAGATCGCGATGGGCTCGCTCGACAAGACGCCCATGACGCCTTTGCGGGAGACGGATGCCATCGATTTGCGGATGGAAGCTCGTGCGGCATTCATCGCGTCCGGCCAGGTGACCGAGTGGCTGGATCTCGGAAAGGAGGCCGAACGGCGGGCGGGAGCGATCGATGACATCGGACGCAAGGTCGCCGCCATGACGGTCAGGGCCGGCGCACAGAACTTCTTCGGAGCGCCGGTCGAAGCCGTCGCGGTTTCCGAGGAAGTGGTGCGGCTCGCCGAAGAGTGGGGCAATGCGGGGTGGCTTAACCTCGCGCGATACGGTCTCGGACAGGCCTATTTCCTCGCCGGCCGCTATCGCGAAGCAGGGCAGATGTTGGCCGTCGCTCACGTCCAATTGGAGGGACCGCAAGCGAGCGCCCCGATCGGCACGACCCCGCGATCCCTCCTCCTCCTCTGCTGCATGATGAACAGCATCACCCACACCGTCATGGGTGAGCTCGCCGCCGCCGAGCAGCTCCAGCAACAGGCCGCCGAGATCGCCGAGGAGACCGGCCGTCCCTACGACCGCGTCGCCGCCGCCTATAGCGGCGGCTGGCTGAAGCTCGGTGAGAACGATCCCGCGGCGGCCGCCGCCATCCTCGAAGACGGCTTTGTGCTGGCGCAGAAGCACGGCATCCGGCTGTTCGTGCCGGTGCTCGCCTGCCACCTCGGCATGGCCTATCTGGAGCAGGGGCTGTTCGACCGGGCGCGCGGCATGTTGACCGAGGCGCGCGAGGAGGCGAAGGCGGTCGGCTATACCTCGGCGGTGCTGCGCAGCTCGATCTACCTGGCGCTCGCGACCTGGCGTCTCGGCGATGGTCAGGCGGCGCAGAACATGCTGCGCGAGGCGCGCAACACCGCCCGCCAGCAGGGGTTTTCAGGTCTCGAGGCCGAAGCCCTGTTCGGCGAGGCCGTGGTGACGCCTGTCGCCAGCGAGAACAGCAAGGCGGCCGTCCTCGCGTCCTTGCGCGGGGCCATCTCGAACGCGTCCGAAAGCGGCGCGCTGCCGCTGCAGCGCAAGGCCGAGGCAATGCTGGCCGGGATGCTGGCGCGCGGCGGCGAGTTGATCTGAGGCCGCTCCTGGCCGGCCCCGACTGTCGCCGCGGAAGCGTTGGGGAGCCGACATGTCAAAAAAAATCTCGCACGTGCACAATGGGTTAGCTACTGTGCATGGGGTTGTTTTTCGATATTTTGATTGGGCGCCGGGTCCGGGCGGCCGCGGGGCAGCCCGCTCAGCGCAATGACGTGCGCTTGCACGGAGGCCCAGCTGGGCTAACGTCGGCACCAGCCGCAGGGCTGGGTGACTTTTGAGAGATTCTTTTTAGCATTTTTGCCGGCGCCGCGATGGCGCGACGCCCAGCGAGAGAGGCGGGGCCATGCTCACCCGGGACCAGTCAGCTCTGTTGTCGCCGGTCGAGCGCGACCTGCGGCTCGATCTCTTCCGCGGCATCGGCCTGTGGATGATCTTCCTCGACCACATCCCGCATGACGTCGTGGCCTGGCTGACCTTGCGCAATTTCGGCTTCAGCGACGCCGCAGAGTTCTTCGTTTTCATCTCGGGCTACCTGGTCGGCTGGATCTACGGGCCGATCGTCGCCGGCGGCTGGTTTCTTGCCGCGGTGAAGCGGCTGTGGCGTCGCGCGGCCGAATTGTATGTCGCGCACATCATGCTGTTCCTGCTGTTCACGGCGCAGATCGCCCGCACCGCGCGCCGCTTCGACAATCCGATGTATCAGCACGAGTTCAATGTGTTCAACTTCCTGTCGCATCCGGACGAGCTGATCGGGCAGGCGATCGTGCTGAAGTACAAGCCGGTCAATCTCGACGTGCTGCCGCTCTACATCGTGCTGGTGCTGGCCGCGCCGTTCGTCGTGTGGTGCCTGGTGCGCCGGCCGAACCTGACGCTCGCCGGCTCCGTGGTGCTCTACATGCTGTCGCGCTGGTTCGACTGGAACATCGCCTCCTATCCGACCGGCACGACCTGGTACTTCAACCCGTTCTGCTGGCAGCTGATGTTCGTGATCGCTGCCTGGTGCGGCATCGGCCAGATCGACAAGATTGCCGGATGGGTGTGGTCGAAGGCGACGATGGGGCTGGCCGCGGTCTGGCTGGTCTTCGCGCTGCTGATCGTGATGACCTGGCACGTCCCCGCGCTCGAGGCGTTGATCCCGAAATCGATGATCAAGGCGATCTACCCGATCGACAAAACCGATCTCGACATGCTGCGCTTCACGCATTTCCTGGCGCTGGCGATCTGGGTGACCCATTTCATCTCGCGCAAATGGCGGGCGCTGCATTCGACATGGCTGCGGCCCGTCATCCTCTGCGGCCAGCATTCGCTGCCGATCTTCTGCCTCGGCGTGTTCCTATCGTTCTCGGCGCACTGGATCCTGACCCAGTACACCAAGGGCGTCTGGGAGCAGCTCGCCGTCTCCATCGTCGGCATCGTCATCATGATCGGCGCGGCCTGGCTGCTCGACCGCGCCAAGCGCGTGCCGAACCTGTTCGTGAAGGTGACCGAGGTCGAGGAGGACGAGGCGGCCCTGGACAACAGCGCGCCGGCGACGACCGCCGCCGCCGCGCCAGCGGCGCATTGAGCATCGCCAGCCGAATGTCTCGTGGAGAGGTCCAACGGAGGAGCCCATGTCCAGACGTGTGTTGACGATCGCAGGCGTCCTCCTGCTCCTGGTCTGCGGCGCCTCCGCGCAAGGACCCGCACCCGAGGCGATGACCGCGGCCCGCAAGCTCATCCTCACCTTGAGGATCGCGGACCAGTATCGCGCGCAGTTGCCGCAGCTCCTGCTCAGGCTCCGGCCGGTGGTCGCGCAGGACAGGCCGGAGATCGAGCGGGACTATGACGCGATGACGGCGCCCGGCTCCGAGATCTACGCCCCGCTGCTGGCAACGATGATCGACCAGGTCGCGGCGCTCTACGCCCAGAGCTTCAGCGTGGACGAGTTGCGCCAGATCGAGGCGTTCTATGCCCAGCCGGCCGGGAAGAAGTACTTGGAGAAATCGGATGCGCTGGCGCAGGCGAGCGCGCAAATCAGCCAGGACGTCAGCCAGAAGGCCGTCGACGAATTGAAGCAGCGCCTGATCGAGGCGCTGCGCCAGAAGGGCCACAAGCTTTAAGGCTCCGGCGCGCCTCACGCCAGAAACGCGCGAAACCTCCGCAGCGCGATCGCGAAGAAGACGCCGCCGATCACGGCGAGCGCGGCAAGCTGCGGCCACACCGCCTCCAGGCCGGCGCCGCGGAACAGGATCGCCTGTGCCAGCATTACGAAATGAGTGTTGGGCGCCGCCAGCATGATGTCCTGGACGAATTGCGGCATGCTCTCCCGCGGCGTCATGCTGCCCGACAGGGTCTGCAGCGGCAGCAGGATCATGATCAGCAGCATGCCGAACTGCGGCATCGATCCGGCGACGGTGGCAAGAAAGATGCCCATGCTGGTGGTGGCAAACAGCTGCAGCGCGGCGCCGACGAGAAACAGCGCCAGCGAGCCGTCGATCGTGACTTGCAGCCATCCCTTCACGACAAAGGCGATCGACAGCGCGGAGGCGACCAGCACCACTGCGCCCATCGACCAGACCTTGCTCACCATGATCTCCAGCGGCGTGACCGGCATCACCAGGAGGTGCTCGATCGTGCCGTGCTCGCGCTCGCGGATCAGCGCCGCGCCGGTCAGGATGATCGAGAGCATGGTGATCGAGGTGATCACATGGTCGATGGCGCCGAACCAGGATTTCCTCAGCTCCGGATTGAACCGTGCCCGCAGCGCCAGCTCGATCGGCACGGTCTGGGCATTGCGCGTGCGCGCCAGGAATTCGGCGATTTCCGCGCTGACGATCTGCTCGATATAGCCGCCGCCGTTAAACGCCTGCGAGATCCGCGTCGCATCGACGTTGAGCTGGATGCTGGGCGATTTGCGCGCCAAGAGGTCGCGCTGGAAGTCGGGCGGAATGTCGAGGGCGAAGGTGTCGAGGCCGGCGTCCATCCTGCGGTCCATCTCGTATTGCGAGATCAGGCGCGGCTCGGAGAAATAGGGCGGCGTGAACGCCATCCCGATCCTGGTCGAGACCGGCGAATGGTCCTCGTCGACGATGGCGATCGCGGCGTGGTTCAGGGTTTCGGGCAGCGCCTTGGCGCCGGCATAAACCGCCAGCGTGAAGGAATAGACGATCAGCACGAGCAGCATGGGGTCGCGGACGAGGCCGCGCAATTCCTTGATGCCGAGCTGGAGCACGTTGTCGATGCGCATGGTCAGCGGGCCTGTTTCTTCAGCAGCATCGTGCCGGCAATCACCAGGACCGGGACCATGATGGCGAGCGCCAGGAGATCGTTGTGGAGGGTGTCGAACGCCAGGCCCTTGGAGAAGGTGCCGCGCGAGATCGTGACGAAATAGGTGGTGGGATAAAGCCGTCCGATCAGCGCGCCCGCTCCCTGGAGGGATGAAACCGGGTCGATCAGCCCGGAATATTGGATGGCCGGAATCAGCGTGATCAGCACCGTGCCGAACAGGGCCGCGATCTGGCTGTTCATGAAGGCCGAGATCACCATCCCCATCCCGGTCGTGGCCGTGACGTAGAGCAGCGCGGCGAGCGCATAGGTCGGAAAGCTCCCGGTGAACGGCACCCGGAAGACCGCGAGGGCAAAGCCGACGAGGAGCAGGAAATTGCCGAAGGCCAGCACGACATAGGGCAGCTGCGTGCCGAGCAAGAATTCCAGCCGCGTCACCGGCGTCACGTAGAAATTGACGATCGAGCCGAGCTCCTTCTCGCGCACCACCGCGAGCGCGGCGAGCACCGCCGGAATCATCACCAGCAGCAACGGGATGATGCCCGGCGCCATGGCGACGACGCTGATGACGTCCGGATTGTAGCGATAGCGCACCTGGAGCTGGTAGGTGCCGGCGATCGCCGCCTCGCCGTAGAGCTCGCGGCCTTTCTGCGCGATCCAGCCGGCGTGGATCGCCTGGGCGTAGGAGCGCAGCGTCTCGGCCCGCGTCGGATTGGCGCCGTCGACCCAGGCGCCGATCTCGACATGGCGGCCGCGGCCGACGTCGCGGCCGAAGCCCGGCGGCAGCTCGATGGCGAGGCCGATCTCGCCGGCGCGCATGCGGCGGTCGAGATCGGCATAGTCGATGATCGGCGGCTTCTCGGTGAAATAGCGCGAGCCGGCGATCTGGAGGCTGTAGTCGCGGCTGATCGTGCTGTCGTCGCGATCGAGTACGGCGAAGGTCAGGTTCTCGACGTCCATGCTGATGCCGTAGCCGAGCACGAACAATAGCAGCACGCTGCCGAGGATCGCGAGCGTGGCGCGGATCGGATCGCGCCGCAGCTCGAGCGCCTCGCGCCGGGAATAGGCGAGCATGCGCGTTGCATTGAATGCGCCTTTGCGCCGGGCGGGCGGCGCGGCGGTTGCCGGTGCGGGCGCCGGCAAGGCGGCCACCGGCCGGCTGGCCGGCTCCGTCGTGTCCGCGATCGCCTCTTCCAGGCAGGCGATGAAGGCCTGCTCCAGCGTCGCGGTGCCGCGCGCGGCCACGATCGCCGCAGGCGTGTCCGACGTCAGCACCTTGCCGGCATGCATCAGCGAGACCCGGTCGCAGCGCTCGGCCTCGTTCATGAAATGGGTCGAGACGAAGATGGTGACGTTGTCCTTGCGGGACAGCTCGGCGAGGATCTGCCAGAAGCGGTCGCGGGCGACCGGATCGACGCCCGAGGTCGGCTCGTCGAGGATGAGGATGTCGGGCGCGTGGATCATCGCGACCGCCAGCGACAGCCGCTGCCGCAGCCCGAGCGGCAACGCATCGGGCAGGGAATCGGCGACCTCGGCGAGATCGAACCGGGCAATCATCTCGTCGATGCGCGGGATGATGGTCTCCGCCGGCAGCTCGAACAGCCGCGCGTGCAGATCGAGATTTTGCGCGACCGTGAGCTCCGAATAGAGTGAGAAGCCCTGCGACATGTAGCCGATGCGCCGCCGCACCGACATGTCGCCGGCATCGATGGTGTTGCCGAACAGCCGCGCGGTGCCTTCGCTGACCGGCAGGAGGCCGGTGAGCATCTTCATGGTCGTGGTCTTGCCGCATCCGTTCGAGCCGAGGAAGCCGAAGATCTCGCCCTTCCTGATGCGGAAGCTGACGTCGTCGACGGCCACGAAGCCGTTGAACCGCCGGGTCAGGTGGTTGGCCTCGATCGCGATCTCGTCATGGTCCTCGCCGCGCGGCGGGATGACGACACCGGCATGATCGCCGCGATCGGCCTCAGGCAAGAGACGGATGAAGACCTCATCGAGCGTATCGGCGCCGGTCTGCCGCTTGAGCGCGGCGGGCGTTGCGGTCGCCAGCACGCGGCCGGCGTTCATCGCGACCAGAAAATCGAACTGAGCGGCCTCTTCCATGTAGGCGGTCGAGACGATCACGCTCATGCCGGGCCGGCTTTGGCGGATCGAGGCGATCAATTCCCAGAACTGGCGGCGCGACAGCGGATCGACGCCTGTGGTCGGCTCGTCCAGGATCAGGAGCTCGGGATCGTGGATCAGGGCGCAGCACAGGCCGACCTTCTGCTTCATGCCGCCGGAGAGTTTTGCGGCCGGCCGGTCGGCGAAGGGCGTCAGCCCCGTGTCGCGCAGCAGGCCGGCGATCCGTCTGTTTCGCTCCGCCTTGTCGTGTCCGAACAGGCGGCCGAAGAAGTCGATGTTCTCGAACACCGACAGCGTCGGATACAGGTTCTTGCCGAGCCCCTGCGGCATGTAGGCGATGTCGGGGCACACGTTGCGGCGGTGGCGCGCGCTCGCCATGTCGCCGCCGAGCACGTGGACATGCCCCTGCTGGATCGCGCGGGCGCCGGCGATCAGCGAGAGCAGGCTGGATTTGCCGACACCGTCGGGGCCGATCAGTCCGACCATGCAGCCGGATGGAAGGTCGAGGGTGATGGCTTCCAGTGCGCGGGTCTTGCCGTAGCTCAAGCCCACGTCGTCGAGATGCACCACGCTGCCGCGCCCGGCAGGCAGCTCGGCTGCGGCCCTCGTGCTCATCTCGTCAGCTTGATGTTGAGATTGCCTGGCCATTGCGCGGCCGGATCGAGCTGCACATAGGCCATGCCCGGCAGGCCGGTCTTCACCTGCTCGATGTGCTGGCGCAGCAGCTCGGGCGCGATATGCGCCTTGATGCGGAACATCAGCTTCTGGCGTTCCTCCTCGGTCTCGACGGTCTTCGGCGTGAATTGCGCGACGTCGGCGACGAAAGTCGCCTTGGCGGGGATCACGTATTGCGGAATGGCGTCGAGCACGAGACGGACGTCGGCACCGATCGCGACTCGGCCGGCAGCGGCCGTCGGCAGGAAGAACGTCATGTAGACGTCGCCGAGATCGACCATGTTGAGGACGCGGCCGCCGGCGGCGAGCACCTCGCCGGGCTGCGACACGCGATATTGCACGCGGCCGTCGCGCGGCGCCTTCAGCACGCTGTCATTGAGGTCGGCATTGATGCTTTCGATCGCGGCCTTTGCCGCGTCGACGGCGGCGCCGGCGTCGATCACCATGGCGCGGGCAGAGCTGATCGCAGCCTCGGATGCCGCGACCTGAGCGTGGGACGCGGCGAGCGCCGCCTTTGCCGTGGCGTTGGCGGAGCGGTCGTCGTCCAGGACCTGCTGCGCCACCGCACTCGTCTTGATCAATTGCTCGGAGCGGTCGAGCTTACGGCTCGTGGTGTCGAGCTGGGCGACGCGCTGGTCGACCACGGCCTCAGCGGCCTTGCGTTCGGCCTCGCGCTGGTTCACCAGGCTCTTCGCGGTCTCGACATTGATCGCGGCGCGCTGCAGCTGCGCCTCGGCCTGGCGGCGCTGCGCCTGCAATTGCTCGGTGTCCATGCGCGCCAGCACCTGGCCCGCGCGGACGAAGTCGCCTTCGCCAACCAGGATCTCGCGGATCCGGCCCGGCGTCTTGGTCGCGATGTCGATTTCGACCGCTTCGATGCGGCCGTTGCCGCGGGCAAAGCCTGCCGGCAGGGTGTTGGTATCGCGGTGCTGCCAATAATAGTAGGCGCCACCTGCAACGAGGACGGCGATCGCGGCGATGACGCGACCCGGAGTGAAGTTCATCTGTTCAAAACGCCGTGCGGCGGCGCCCATTGTTGAGAGACATGCGCCCGGGCCGCTGATCGCGCGAGGGGCGGCCTCAACATTGCAGCGAATTTTGCATCGCAACTTGATGCAGATCAGATGGCGGCGCGAGGCGCCCTTGCCTCTATTTTGGGCTGCGCGGCGTCGTTGCCGCTCGTCCGCCCAGATGGATCAAGCGGACGAGCGGGGCTTGCTGAACGGATTGCGATCGGCTCGATCCTCGCCGCCTCACTTCAGCAGCGGGCAGCCGCCATCCTTCAGCGGGCGAAACGCCTGGTCGGCAGGAACCTCGGCGAGCAGCTTGTAGTAATCCCACGGCCCCTTCGACTCCTCCGGCTTCTTCACCTGGAACAGGTACATGCTGTGCACCATGCGGCCATCCTCGCGCAGCACGCCGTTGTCGGTGAAGGCATCCTTCACCGGCAGCTCGCGCATCTTCGCCATCACCGTCTTGGTGTCCCTGGTGCCGGCGGCCTGCACGGCTTTGAGATAATGCAGCGTCGCGCTGTAGGTCGCTGCCTGGTTCATCGTCGGCATGCGCTTGACCCGTTCCAGGAAGCGCCTGCCGAAGGCGCGGGTCCTGTCGTTGAGGTCCCAATAATAGGCCTCGGTGACGATCAGGCCTTGCGCCAGCTTCAGGCCCAGGCTGTGCACGTCGGAGATGAACATCACGATCGCGGCCAGGTTCTGGCCGCCGGCGACGATGCCGAATTCGCCGGCCTGCTTGATCGCGTTGATGGTGTCGCCGCCGCCATTGGCGAGGCCGATGATCTTGGCCTTGGACGCCTGGGCCTGGAGCAGGAACGAGGAGAAATCCGCCGTATTGAGCGGATGCTTGACGCTGCCCAGCACCTTGCCGCCCGCGGCCTTCACGACATCGCCGGTGTCGCGCTCGACCGAATGGCCGAACAGGTAGTCGGCGGTGAGGAAGAACCAGGTGTCGCCGCCGTTCTTGACGATGGCGCTGCCGACGGTGTGCGCGTTGGCGTAGGTGTCGTAGGTCCAATGCGCGGTATAGGGCGAGCAGGATTTTCCCGTGATGTCGGAGCTCGCCGCGTCCGTCACGATCATGATCTTCTCGTATTGCTTCGACAGCTCCATCACCGCGAGCGCGGTCGCTGAGGTCGGCAGGTCGATGATCATGTCGACGCCCTCGGTTTCCCACCACTTGCGGGCGATGGTGGAGGCGACGTCGGGCTTGTTGAGCACGTCGGCCGAGACCATGTCGACCGGCTTGCCGAACATCTGGCCGCCGAAATCCTCGATCGCCATCTTGGTCGCCTCGACATTGCCCATGCCGCCAATGTCGGAATAGACGGAGGAGAAGTCGGAGAGCACTCCGATCTTGAGCGGTGCCTGCTGGGCGAGGGATGGATTGATTGCGAACGATGCGAGCCCGGCCGCGAAGGCGGCACGCATAATAATCCGGCACATGGCATTTCCTCTAATTTTATAGTTGGTGCGCCAGTTCAGATTGCCTCGGCGAAATTGCAATTCTTGCGTGACGGCGCCGCGCATGCGAGCCGAATTGACGCGGCCCATCGCGCCGACTAGGTTTTGCGCAAACATCAAAAGCCCGCGAATGCAACGGCCTGGCCAATGCTCCGCGGATATCCGGCAGATTGCCAATTCAGGGGACGGAAATGACCGCAGACATTGCAGCCACCATTTCGAAAGCGCGCGAGCATTCCATCGGCGATCTGCTGCGCCGCTCGGCGGGACGCGAGCCGGACAAGCTCGCGGTGAGCTGCGGCGACGTGAGCTGGAGCTTTGCCGAGATGGATGCGATCTGCAACCGGCTCGGCCGCGGGTTGCTCGGCCTCGGCGCCAGGAAGGGCGATCGCATCGCGGTGCTGTCGCGCAATTCGCACGCCTTCGCCGCGCTGCGCTTTGCGGCGGCGCGGATCGGCGCCGTGCTGGTGCCGATCAATTTCATGCTCAATCCGGACGAGATCAATTTCATCCTGAAGAGCTCCGGGGCAAAATTGCTCGCGACCGGTCCCGATTTCGTCGAGCCCGCGCGCGCAGCCAGCGCCAAGGATTGCGCGGTCGAGAACATGATCTGGCTGCCGGGTGAGGATCCTGCGAACGCGCCCGCAGGCCTCACCACCTTCGACGATCTGCTTGATGCCGACGGCTCGTTTCTCGAAGCGTCGGTCGACAGCCGTGATCTCGCCCAGATCGTCTACACCTCAGGCACGGAATCCCTGCCCAAGGGCGCGATGCTGACCCATGAAGCCGTGATGTGGCAGTATGTCAGCTGCATCATCGACGGCGGCATGAGCGTGGAGGACAGGTTCCTGCACGCGCTGCCGCTCTATCACTGCGCCCAGCTTGACGTGTTCCTGGGACCGCAAATCTATCTCGGCGCCTCCGGCGTCATCACGGGCAAGCCGACGGCCGACAACATTCTGGCGCTGATCCAGGCGCACAAGATCACGTCCTTCTTCGCGCCGCCGACGATCTGGATCGCGATGCTGCGCTCGCCAAACTTCGACAAGACCGATCTGTCGACCCTGCAGAAGGGCTATTACGGCGCCTCGATCATGCCGGTGGAAGTCCTGCTCGAGCTTCAGCGTCGCCTGCCTGCCGTAAAATTCTGGAACTTCTACGGCCAGACCGAGATCGCGCCGCTCGCGACCGTGCTGCGGCCTGAAGACCAGCTCCGGAAAGCGGGCTCGGCCGGCAAGCCCGTGCTCAATGTCGAGACGCGCGTGGTCAACAATGCGATGGAGGACGTCAAGGTCGGCGAGGTCGGCGAGATCGTGCACCGCTCGCCGCATCTGCTGTCCGGCTATTACAACGATCCCGTGAAGACCGCGGCGGCGTTTGCCGGAGGCTGGTTTCACTCCGGCGATCTCGCCACCGTCGACGACGAGGGCCACATCACCGTGGTCGACCGCGTCAAGGACATGATCAAGACCGGCGGCGAGAATGTCGCGAGCCGCGAGGTCGAGGAGATGGTCTATCGCCTTCCCGCCGTGTCGGAAGTCGCCGTGGTCGGCCTGCCGGATCCGCGCTGGATCGAGGCGGTGACGGCCATCGTCGTGGTCAAGAGCGGCGAAAAGCTCGACGAAGAAACCGTCATCAAGCATTGCGCCGCCCAGATGGCGCATTTCAAGGTGCCCAAGCGCGTCATCTTCGTCGATGCCTTGCCGAAGAATCCGAGCGGCAAGCTGCTCAAGCGCGAGCTGCGCCAGCGCTTCGTCGGCGGCGAGACGCTCGACAAGGCGGTGCAGAAGAGCTTTGGCACCTGAGCGGGAGCGCTTCCCCGGACGCGCTGCGCTTGATGCAGCAGGGCGGCCATTTCGGCAAGATCGTGGTCGAGTTCGCCTAGCCGGCCTCGCCGGAAAGCTTCCGGACGTCGTCCGGGGTCTGTCCGAAGCGGCGGCGAAACGCGCGATGGAAATACGAGACGTCGTGGAAACCCGCGAGCTGCGCGATCTCGATGATCTTGCGGGTGCGCATGGCGGGATTTCGAAGTAGCCGCTCGGCGCGCAGCAAGCGTTGCTCCAGCACGAAGCCGCTATAGGTGATGCCGGCCTGCTCGAACAGCAGCTGGACGGTGCGTGGGCTGATCCGATGAGCGGCCGAAAGGCCGGTGAGCGACAGCCCGGGGCTGTCCAGCTGTGCCAGGATGTCGGATTTGAGAGTCTCGAAGCGAGCTGCCGTAAGGCCGCGCATTCGGGCCTCTTCGGCGACATCGCCGCGGGCTCCGATCATCAGCACGGCGAGGTCGAACAGATGCTGCGACACGGCGTCGAGCTCTGCGGGTGCGAGCTTGTCGGCATGCGCTTGCGCAAGGTCGTAATACCTCAGGAACATCGACGTGATAGGATTGGCGCCGGAGATCGACTGCGCGATCAGGTCTTCGGCATTCGGGCATGCGCGCAGCAGCGCCTTGCGCGGCAGCAGCGCGGTCTGGAAATTGCCGTGCGCCGTCTGGGTGATATGGGCGCCCTTGATCGAGGGGTCGCCGATGGTGATGTCACCGGCGGCGATCTCCAGCGGGCGCTTTCCCATGGCTCCGCTCAACGCCGAATTGGGCGATGTTGTAATCACCAATTCGTCGTTCGTCCCCAATGACACGAAAGACACTGGGGTGCCGAAGGAGGCCGAGAGCCTGATACGGGGAAGAATCGAAGGCACAATGGTCCGGTGGACTCGCCCGTCGCCGACCGGCACGAAATCGACGTTCGCCACCTGGCGACAGAACTGCTCGCGCCATCTTTCGTAGGCCGGACCGTTCGGATCGCCATCGAATGAGAGCTGCGGCTGGATCATCGATCGCGGGAAGGTTGCCGTTTCATTGCGGTTCGCATTTTCGTCGAGGTCCCTGGGGGGCGGCAACCAGAAAAACGCTGGATTGCGCGAAAAGCCACTCGCAACTGCGCGCTGAGCCAGCGACCAGGTGCCGCAGCCTGCTTGTGGGCGCAGATCGAAGGCGGACACGTTGCGTCGCGATCTCCCGTACGGCGATGGCAAAGCTCAGTACTTCTTCACCGCCGCCCCGAACGCGAACCACATGACCATCGACGCGAGGCCAAAGCCGCCGAGCAGCAGGAAGGTTGGCCCGTAGCCGATCCATTGTGCGATCCAGCCGCCGAGCGCGGGACTGAGGCTGGCGCCGACGCCCTGCACCGTGATCACGGCGCCCTGGCCGAGATTGATGCGACCGGTGCCGTTGAGTGCGCGCGCGACCATGCCGGGAACGGCGACCGTCTGCAGGCCGGTGCCGATGCCGTCGAGCACCTGCATCGGCACCACGCCCCACCATCCCGTGACGAAGAAGGCGAGCACGCCGCGGACCGGCAGGAACATGAAGGAGATCAGGATGATCGGCCAGTAATTGCGCTTGCTTGCGGCCTTCATCGCGATCAGCGAGGTCACGATCATCACGCCCTGTGCGATCACCACGGTGGTTGCGACGAAGCTCGGGCCGTTGGCCTGTCCCTCGGCGACCGCTGCAAGCCCGTAGAGCGGGACGATCGCAGCATTGCCGAGATGGAACAGCGCGAGCGCCAGCGCCAGCACCAGCAGGGCGCGGTGCTTGAGCAGCATCGTGAACGCGTCCGGCGCGCTGTCGGGGTCGTCCTCCTTGCAGCCGCGCGCGGCGCGATCGTCGATCGCCTTGGCGGGGATCATCAGCACGCAGGCGATTGCGATGGCGCCGAACATTGCGGCCAGAACGAAGACGGCGACATAGCCGAACTTGTAGCCGAGATAGCCCGACAATGCCGCGCCGACCATGTTGCCGGCGTGGTTGAACGCCTGGTTGCGGCCGTTGAGCGCGTTGAAGCCCTTTTGCTTGGCGATGCCGAGCGTGATGCCCGTCACCGCCGGCACGATCGCGGCGCTCGCCAGCGATTGCGCGACCTGGGAGAACGTCACCGCCCAGAAATTCTGCGAGATCAGAATGATGGCGGAGGCGAGAACGACGCAGATGCCGGGAATGACGACCCACAGGCGCTTGTTGCGGCTGGAATCGATGAAGCCGCCGATCGGCGTCGTGACCAGCATGCCGGCGACGTTTCCGATCGTCATCGCGGTGCCGATCAGCCCGGTCGCCCAGCCGCGCTCCTGGAGGAAGACGCCGACGAACGGCCCGATGCCAGACTGCATGTCGGCCATGAAGAAATTGAGCGCGAACAGAGGCCAGATACGGGACGGGGAGGGAGGCCGCGATGTCATCGATACCCAAGCATGCTGTTCGTCTGTCGTGATCCTCTTGGCCAATCGATCTGGCGTTGATCTGAACGTAACGGGCGCTCGCCGCGTTGGTTCCCGTCACTCCTGATGCTCATCGACCTTGCTGAAAGCTTGTTCGCAATGTCATCCTGCGATCTTCCCACGGAGCTCGAACCATGCCTCTCTGGACCTGCGAAACCTGCGGCGCGCAATTCCCGAACGGCGGAAATCCGCCCGCCTCCTGCGTGATCTGTGAGGACGAGCGCCAGTTCGTGAACTGGAAAGGACAGACCTTTCTCACGCGCGAGGAACTGGCGCGGGAGCACCGAGTGGTGGGCCGCCACGATCTTGGCCTCACCGGCATCGGCCTGGAGCCGAGCTTCGCCATCGGGCAGCGCGCGCTGCTGGTGCCTCAAGGCGACGGCTGCGTGATGTGGGATTGCATTCCGCTCGCAGCCGATGAAGCCATCCAGTACGTCGCAGCCCTCGGCGGACTGAAGGCGATCGCGATCTCGCATCCGCACTATTACGGCGCGGTCGCCGACTGGAGCGACACCTTTGGCGGCGTGCCGGTCTATCTGCATGCGGACGATCGCGCATTCGTCACGCGACCGCATTCTTCGATCGTGCACTGGACGGGCGAAAGCCATCGGATCTCCGACGATTTGCTGCTGCTGCGAACCGGCGGTCATTTCGCCGGCGCCACCATGCTGCACTCGGCGCGCAGTGCGGACGGCAGGGGCGCGCTGCTCACCGGCGACATCGCCCAGGTGACGATGGACCGCCGCTTCGTCAGCTTCATGTACTCCTACCCCAACTACATGCCGCTCAATGCAGCCGCGGTGCGGCGGATCGCGGCAGCCGTCGAGACGCTCGCCTTCGATCGCATCTATGGCGCGTGGTGGGGGCGCAACATCGCCAGCGGCGCCAAGGCCGCCTTCGCGGCGTCGGTTGCGCGCTATCTGGCAGCCATCGCCTGAGCCGGATTTATCTTGCTCGTCTTAAATAACTGTACTATAAGTACAGTATAAACTGCGATGACGCAGATGCGAGCCCGGCATGATCGATGCATCGTGAAAGCCGCGGCACCCTGCGGCCGCGTGAGCGGGAGTTGGACGCATGACGGGGCTGCAGTATTACGAGATTTTCGACGCCGGCGACGTCATGCTGCAATCCGGGGCCGTCTTCCCCTCGCTGAAGCTCGCCTACAAGACCTATGGCACGCTGACCCCGGCCAGGGACAACGTCATCCTTTATCCGACCTCGTTCAGCGCGCAGCATGTCGACACCGAATGGCTGATCGGGCCCGACGGCGTGCTCGACCCCACGCGCTACTTCGTCATCATCCCGAACCTTTTGGGCAACGGCCTGTCATCTTCGCCGTCGAATACCCCCGCGCCATTTCCCGAGGTGACCTATCACGATGCGATCGCGGTCCAGCACCGCCTCCTCACCGAGCGCCTTGGCATTTCGAAGCTGGTCATGGTCTATGGCTGGTCGATGGGCGGCATGCAGGCCTATCACTGGGCGGCGCTGCATCCCGAGATGGTTGAGCGCGCGGCCGTGGTCTGCGGCAGTGCGCGTTGCGCGCCCTACAATTACGTCTTCCTGGAAAGCGTGAAGGCCGCGCTCACTGCCGATCCCGCCTTCCGCGACGGTCGCTTCGCCGAGAAGCCGGTCGCCGGCTATCGCGCCATGGGGCGGGTCTATGCCGGCTGGGCGATGTCGCACGGGTTTTATCGCGACGAGCTCTGGCGCGAGGCCGGCTTCACCTCGCTGGAGGATTATCTCGTCCGCACCTGGGACGCGACATTTGCCCGGCGCGACGCCAATGATCTCCTGGCGCAGATCGGCATCTGGCAGAACGGCGATATCAGCCGCTGCGCGACGTTCGCGGGCGATTTCGATCGCGGGCTGGCGGCAATCAAGGCCCACATGCTGCTGATGCCGGGTGCGACCGATCGCTATTTCGACCTGCGCGACAACGAGGACGAGCTCGGCCGGCTGGTGAACGCGAAATCGGCCGTGCTGCGTCCGATCCCGTCGCTGCATGGCCATCGCGCCGGCAACCCAGTCAACAATCCGCGCGACCAGGCCTTCCTCAAGGCCGAGGTCGCGGCGCTCCTCGGCAAGTAGGACAGGCATTTCGATCATGACCGATGCGACCGTTTCAGAGCCTGGCCACCGCCTGAAGCCGCTGACGCCGGCTATGCTGCGCAAATTGTCGGTCCGCTCCGATCTCAGGGGCGCCATGCAGACCCTTGGCCATTATGGCGCGATCGTGCTGGTGGGCGCGCTGATCTCTATGGTTTCGTCGAGATGGGGCGTGCTCTGGGCGCTGCCATTGATGGCGGTGCAGGGCTATGTCGTCGCCTTCCTGTTCATGGCGGTGCACGAGACCGCGCACAAGACCGCGTTCAGGAGCCGCGGCCTCAATCTCGCCGTGGGCCACGTCTCGGCCTTCATCATCGGACTGCCTTACGAATATTACTGCCTGTTTCACTGGGATCATCACCGCTACACCCAGGATCCTGACAAGGATCCCGAGCTGATCGTCGGGGTGAAACCGATATCCGACACGCAGCTCGCGATGGCCTATAGCGGCCTGCTCCAGGTCGCCGGCCGTCTCAGGCTGATGCTCGGCCATGCCATCACCGGCAGCGTCACCGTGCCCTGGATCCCCGAGGGCAAGCGCGCCGTCATCGTGACGGAGGCGCGAGCCTATGTCGCGCTCTATGCTCTGCTGCTCGCGCTCTCGCTGTGGTTCACGTCAGCGCTGCTGCTCTGGGTCTGGATCGTCCCGCTCATCATCGGGCAGTTCTTCCTGCGGCCCTATCTCTATGCCGAGCACACCGGTTGCGAGCGCACCCGCAGCGCTTATGAGAACACGCGCACCACCTACACCGCCGCGTTCGTCAAATGGTTCGCGTGGAACATGCCCTACCATGTCGAGCACCACGCCTATCCCTCGATCCCGTTTCACGCGCTGCCGAAGCTGAACGCAATCATCGACGGCGAGATCGTCCATCGCGGCCACGGCTACATCAGGACGACCCGCGAGACCTGGGCCTGGTTTCGCCGACAGCGGCAGGCCGGCTAGGCGCGCGCAAAACTCCGGCCGCGGTGCGACCGGAGCTTTGTCGCGGAGGCTGGTATCAGTACATGCCGTAGGCGCAGACATTGACGACGCGCACGCGCAGGCCGTGACGGGTCTGGACCAGGCGCTCCTGGTAGCAGTTGCTGACGCCGGTGTTGAGGTAGATACCGCCGAAGCCCCAGCCGGGACCCCAGTGGTGATGACCGTGATGGTGATGGAAGCCGCCGGCCGAAGCGGCGGTGGGGGCCAGAGCGGCAACGCCGAGCGTACCGGCGGCGATCAGACCAAGAGCAAGCTTACGAAACATCTTCATTCTCCATTTGGCGCTGGGGCCATTGTTGTGTCCCTGCATCTCGGTCGGGCCGAGATGCGATCGCGTTCACGCGGGATGAGGAGAATCGTGTTTCAGGATTGTTTCGTGGCCTGCGGCGAAATGTGCCGGCGTCATGTTTTCCGCGCCGCGCGATAGCGCGCGGCCATTGCCTGCGTCAGTTCCGTCATTCGGTCGCGGAGATCGGCGGGCTCCAGCACTTCGGCCTCGGGGCCCAGCCGCAACAATTCGGCTGCGGCGTGCCAGGATGTCTTGCCGACAGGCACGCGCGCAATGCGCCAGCCGTCGGCATCACTGGTCTCTGCGAGCTGCGTGCGTGCCTTGACGTAAGGCTGGCTCAGTGCGTCGAGCAGCTTGACGCCGAACGGCGACAGCCGCACCACCGCGACATTGGGATGCATCTCGGCCTCGAGGCGAAGCGTCGCGGCCTGCCAATAGGCGGCGAGATCGAAATCGGCGGGGCGCTCGAAGCTTTCGTCGAGCGCCGTGCAGTCGAGCACGCGCGCGACGCGATAGGTGCGCACGCTGGCATCGACCTGACCCGCGAGGTACCAGTTCCCGCCCTTCAGCACGAGGCCGAGCGGCGCGAGGCGGCGCTGCTTCTCGGAACGCCAGCTCTGGTAGCGGATTTTTATCAATGTCCCGCGCAGCACCGCGCCGGCGATGGTGCGCAGATGTTTCGGTTCTTCCGCCTCGCCAAACCAGCCCGGCGCATCCAGGTGAAAGCGCTCCTGCATCCGGTTGGCGTCCTCGCGCAGATGGGCAGGCAGCGCCGCCATCAGCTTATTCTGCGCGGCGATCATCGCCGCATCGAGGCCGAGGGCGGCCGCAGGGCCAGGCAATCCGGTCAGGAACAGTGCGCCGGCCTCGCTCTGCGACAGGCCGTTCAGTCGCACGCGATAGCCGTCGAGCAGGCGATAGCCGCCCTCTGCGCCGCGGTCGGCGTAGACGGGGACGCCCGAGGCCGCGAGCGCGTCGATGTCGCGATAGATCGTGCGCACCGAGACCTCGCAGGCCTCCGCAAGCTCGGGCGCGGTGACCTGCCCCCTGGCCTGGAGGGTGGTGAGGATCGACAGCATCCGGCTCGCGCGCATGATTTCCTTAAACCATACCTGACAGAGGATGTCAGGTATGAGCCTCTACAAGATGCGCCGCGCCAGAGAGCGCCCCAGGAGAACCTGCCATGACCGATCCGAACCGCATCACGCTGTATTACTCGCCGCAAAGCCGCGCCACCGGCACGCGGGTGCTGCTGGAGGAGCTGGGCGCGCCCTATGATCTCCACGTCCTCAACATGAAGGCCGGCGAGCAGCGGCAGCCGGCCTATCTCGCCGTCAATCCGCTCGGCAAGGTCCCGGCGATCCGCCACGGCGAGGCGCTCGTGACCGAGCAGGTCGCGATCACCATCTATCTCGCCGATCTCTTCCCGCAGGCGGGTCTGACGCCCGCGCTGAACGATCCCCTGCGCGGCCCATATCTGCGCTGGATCGCCTATTACGGCTCATCCTTCGAGCCGGCGCTGATCGACAAGTTCATGCAGCGCGAGCCGGCGCCCATTACCCAGTCTCCCTATGCCGACTACGACACCATGCTCGGCGCGCTTGAAGGGCAATTGTCGAGGGGGCCGTATCTGCTCGGCGCGCGCATGACGGCTGCCGATGTGTTGTGGGGCGTGGCGTTCAGCTGGACCATGATGTTCGGCATCGTGCCGAAGAAGGACGTCTTCGTCCGCTATGCCGAGCGCATGACCTCGCGACCGGCATTCCAGCGCATCAATGCGGCGGATGAGGAGATGGCCGCGCAGCATGCCAAGGCGATTTCGAGCTAGGTTGTCACGCCAACCTCCGCCGTCGTCCCGGGCAAGCGTCAGCGCAGACCCGGGATCCATAGCCACAGGGAGGTGTTTTGCGAAGACTCGGAGTTACCAGCTTCCCTCCATAGCCGCTCCCTGTGGTTATGGATCCCGGATCTGCGCGCGCCTGAGGCGCGCTTGTCCGGGATGACAGCAAAGGGGATCTCAAAACCTCGGCGCTCTCTTCTCCGCGAACGCCTTGATGCCTTCCTTGATCTCCTCGCCGCGCATGCTGTCGCGGTGGCGCTGGTCGGCGGTGCGATCATCGAGCTCGCCGCGGGCGAATTCGTTGATCGCGCGCTTCATGCCGCGCATCGCCTGCGGCGCGTTGCCGGCGAGAACCGAGGCGAGCTGGTCGACCTCCTCGTCCAGGAACTCCACCGGCACCATGGCGGTGAGATAGCCGATGCGCAGCATCTCCGGGGCGGTGATCTTTTGCGCGGTCAGGAACAGTCGTTTCGCGTTGTCGACGCCGAGGCGGGTGACGTAGCGCTTGATGCCGCTCCGGTAATAGTGCAGCCCGAGCCGCGCCGCCGGCATGAACATCTCGGCGGTGTCGACACCGATGCGGAAATCGCAGGCGAGCGCGAGATCGGTCGAGCCGCCATAGACGCCGCCGTTGAGCCGGCAGATCGTCGGCACGCCGAGATCCTCCAGCCGGTTGACGACGAGTTCGAAGGCAGAGCCCGCGCTCTGCTGCTCGTTTGCGCTGACGGCGCGCTCGGCGACTGAGTTGAGGTCATACCCGGCGGAGAAGGCGCGGCCGGTGCCGGTCAGCACCAGCACGCGGATATCAGGATCGGCCTCGATCAGGTCGAACAGCCTGACGAGCTCCTCGAGGTCCTCCGCCTGGAGCCGGTTGAGATGTTTCGGCCGGTTGAGGCGGATGGTGGCGCGTGCGCCGTCGCGTTCGAGCAGGGGGCCAGTCGCTGCGTCGGTGATGTCCGACATTCTTGTCTCCATCCTACTTGTTTTCGAGCGCGCGGCGTTTCGCCTCGGCGTCGATGGTCTCGGCGAGATCGGGGTGCCGTGCCATCAGCACCCGGAAGTCGACGAGGTCGAGCACCAGCAGCCGCGACACCTTCGTGGTCGAAACGTTGGCGCCGCGCTTGTTGTTGCCGAGCAGCGCCATCTCGCCGAAGAAGGCGCCGTCGCCGAGCTGAACCTTCTTGCCGGGCAGCTCGACCTCGACCTCGCCGGCCGCGATGAAATACATGCAATCGCCTTGCGTCCCCTTGCGGATGATCGTGGTGCGCGCCGGCAGCTCAATGGTCCGCAGCATGTGGGTAACGTCGGCGATCGCAGCGGGGCCCAGAGTTGCGAAGAACGGCACCTTGCTGACGGATTCCCAGGTCTTGAGGAAGTTGTCGCGCCGCGTCTCGGCGGCAAATCCGGTCGCCAGGATACCGGTCCAGAGGCCGAACACACCGAGGCCGGAGATCATCACCGCGGCCGCCACCAGGCGCCCGAGCGGCGTGACCGGCACGACGTCGCCGTAGCCCGTCGTGGTCAGCGTCACCACCGCCCACCACAGCGCGGCCGGCACGCTGCCGAAGGTCTGCGGCTGCACGTCCCGCTCCAGGAAATATTCGGCGACGGAGGCGAGGAAGACCACCATCAGGAAGATCACGAGCACGCTGACCAGAGGTCCGGATTCCAGCACCAGCACGCGGCGAAGCTGCCGCAGGCCCGGAATTCCCGGCACTACCTTGAGCACCCAGAGTACGCTGAGCAGCCAGGCCGTCCGGGGCTCGACGCCGAGAACCAGCGCGACCGGCACCGCCAGAGCCCCGATCGCGTCGACCAGCCCGGCGGAAGAGGACATGTACAGCGAAAGCCGCCCATGCTGCGTCATGTGGCGCAGCCGGACCAGCCATTCGAATACGAAATAGGCGAGGCAGGTCCAGAGCAGAGCGCTGATCCAGCCGTGCGCCTCGTGGGCCCGCTTGTCCGACAGCAACACCATGCTGAGCACGCCGACGGTGACCGCGACATAGGCCGCCTTGGTCATGTTGCGGCCGGCCGTGGCGGTCGCAAACTGGGCCAGAGCGGAAATCAGCGGCTTGGACATGCGGGAGGGCGGCTCGGTCTCTGGGGCAAATCATCGTAATCCCGGCTGGGACGTCGGCGCCAAAGTGCCCGCCCCGGCGGGGGCCGTCAACGACGGGCAGGGGTATGATAAGAGGGAAGCCACAACCCCAGCCTCGTGCCCCGGACGCAGCGCAGCACGTAGTGATGCGCTGCAGAGCCGGGGCCCAGCAGCAGCGCATCCCGATCCCGCGGCTCCTGGTCCCGGCAAGAAGGGCCGCCCAAACGACCCGGCCTCTCAGGCGCTCTGGGCGGTCTTCACCACCACGACATTGCTGTCGTCGTGCGGGGCGGGGCCGGCACCCGGCGCCGGCTTCCCGGTCTCGTTGGCATGGCGTTTCAGATAGTCGCGCCGCATGCCGATCTCGTCGCGGACGAACTCGTAGCCCAGCTTGAAGGTGTCGAGCCCATCGGTACTGATCGTGCCGTCTCGTAGTCCGATGACGGCGCCGCGCAGGATGCCCTCGAGCTCGTCCTGAAGACATTCGAGCTGATCGAGCGAGTGGGCGTGCTCGATCCGCTCGCCGATGTCGAGGATGGCGGTGGAGAGTTCGCTGGCCTTCTCCGGCGCGATGCGGGTGATCTTGGCGTAGATCGCGGCGAAGATCGAGCCGATGATGCTGAGCGCGGCGGCGCCCAGATACATCAGGTCGCTGTACTTATCCATGAACGACTTGGTGTCGTCGTTGATGTAGTCGGCCGCGCCCTGGTGCGCGATCACGAAGGCGTCCTTCTCGACAGAGGCCGGCTCGATCCTGGTGGCAAAGCCGTTGTCGAGCCCGAGCGCGGCTTTGTTCTCGTAGACGATGCGGGCGAGCTCGCCTGCCGCGGTCGGGGACATCCTGGATTGTGCGACCAGCAGCCATTCCAGCCCGATCGTGTCGAGGTCGTCATCGGGAATTTTCGGGGATGTCGACAGCGTGCCTGCCGTCAGCGTCTCGCTGGAAATGCCGGGAAGCTTGCGCGCCAGCGCCTTGGCCTCGTCGATCGCGTTGAGCGTGAAGCCGCCGCGCCTGGCGACCTGCTCATAGGCCTTGTCCCGCACCGCCCTGGAGGCATGGACGATGGCGATGACCGCGCCAAAGCCGTTTGCCGGTGCGAACAGCTTGTCGAGCGTTGCGCCCTGCGGCGCCATCTGGATCTTCGCCGCGTCCGGACCGTCGGGGATGTCGAGAACGCTGCGGACGAAGGCGAGGGAGGATTCGCTCTCGGCGAAAACGGCGACCTTCTTCTTCTTCAGTTCGGCGATCGATTTGATCTTCTTGTTGCCGGGACCGAGCAGAAGCACGAGATCGTGCTCGAGGATGGCAAGCGTGCGCGCCCGCAGCGGGACCTTGGCGTCGGTGCGCAGGACGGCAAGGTCGGCCTGCTTGCGGTCAAACTGTGCGAGCGCCTTGGCGTTGTCGGCGTTGTTGACGATCTTGATCCGGAAGCGCGAGGCGTTGGACGTCAGCACGGTGGCGAGCTTGGCCGCGAACAGCGCTTCGTCGCTATTGGGAGCGCCGACGGCAAAGGTCAGCGTTTCCGAATTGTGTAGCATCGCGCGGCCGCCCCAGACGGTGGCCAGCGACAACAGCAGGGTCAGCACGACGTAGAGGAAGACCTGCTGCTGATTGGTCTGGATCACCTTGGGGCGCCGGGGCGGCGGTTCGGTGAGCGACGAGGTCGGGCCTTCAGTACTCATGGCAGCACTCTGGCCTTATTGTTCGATGGCGGGCGGCTCGCCGATGTGATCGCGGGGAGCGCCCTTAATTCGTAAACGCCTGAAAAAAGAACGATATTCTCTATCCGCAATGATAGCGCGAAGGCCACGGAAAGCAAATTTCGAGCCGAAGGTAACCTTACGCGAGGCTTCCGCGGCGATGGGGCGTCCTATGCCCGGTTAGCCACACTTGGCGAATTTCCGGTTCCCCCGGCTGCATTCCGCCGCGGGAGATGGCATAAATCGCGCCTCCCGGCGATTTGACCGGTCCAGAACTGGTCCAAGAATAAGTTGCGCTGAACGCTCCAATTTTTGTTGTCACGTCAATGAGGGCGTCAGCCTTGTCGTTTCCACCCATGTCATCGGCGGTTCCGGTCGAAGCGCTCATTGGCTGGATGTTGCTGCTCACCTTCAAGCACATCATCGCCGACTTCGTCCTCCAGACCGCCTGGATGGCGCACGGCAAGGACCAGAAGCACGGCTGGGCCCTGCCGCTTCTGGTGCACTGCCTCGTTCACCTTGCGGTTGCGCTGCCGCTGATCCTGATCGTGGCGCCGAAATTCTGGTTCGTGGCCTTCATCGACTTCGTGATCCACATCACGATCGACCGTGCCAAGGGGTTCGTCTCGGCGAATTTCGGGGTCGACCTGGCGCATCCCTGGTTCTGGACCCTGATCGGCGTCGATCAGGCGCTGCATCATCTGACCGGCTTCGGTCTTTCCATCTTCATGGCGGCGAACTGACGGCGGCCCTCCTGCGGCCTCTGGCTGGAAGCAATCGCTGGCATCACGAAAGGTCGTCATGGCCGGGCTTGTCCAGGACAAGCCCGGCTATGACGCGGGACAGCATTTGCGCCCCCGCGCCCCACCAATTCGCGGCCCACACGCAAGCACCCCGGGTGACTACCGGCCAGCGTGGTTAACCTTTCATTAGAGAATTGCGCTGCATCTTCCTCACACGAGGGAGAACTGCAATGTTTTCAAGCCGCGACGCCTTTGAAAGCGATTTCTGCCCGGTTCGCGACGAGCTCCTTGGCGAGATGTACCGCGCCAGCGAGAGTGGCCTGCCGAGGTTGGTTGAGAGTGTTTCCCCTGACGCGCGCGCCAGGCTGGCGCTGTTCTGCTATCGCCGCAACCATCTGCACTCGCTGGCGGTCGTGATCGCGGCGAACTGCAGCGAGCGCGACCTGATCGAGAACGGCGGCCGTGTCGGCTCGACGCTCTATGCGCTGTCGCGGGAAGGCGCGGCGAAAGCCTCGCCGTCGCTGTCGGGCGGCCGCAAGCCGATCACGCTGTCGACCAAGCCGCTCTCGGTGCTCGCGCCGCTCGATGACGAGCTTGACGACGAGATCGGCGAAGCAGTTCCGGCCTAAACGATAGCGATAGAAGGCAACCCGAACTTCCGCCGCGCCATCGCGCATTCGGCATCGCCCGGCATGCAGGTGCGGCACACCTCCGGCCGCATCGCATAGATGCCGCACGCCGTGGCTTTCCCGATGTCCCCCTGCAGGGCCGAGCAGCGATCGCCCTCGCAACGCATGCCGGACTGGCGTTCGTTGACCAGCGTCTCCGGAATCGCGGCAAGCTCCTCCTCGCTCTCGATCGAGAAGCGCGGCCAATTGGCCGAATAGCCGCAGCACGCGCCGCAACTCTGGCAGCAGCTCGACGGATCGATGGGGGAGCTCTCTTGCATCTTCGTCACGTGTCCTTTGGCGGGCCCCAGACCAGGCTCTGACGCCATCTTGCGCGCAGCACGTCGCGTCGTTCCGGATACTTTTCGTCGAGATAGTTCGCCTCCACCACGCGGTCGGTGCGGAAGCTGCGGAAGTCGCCGCGCAGCTCGCACCAGGCGGCGAGCAGGCGCACCGCTTCGAGATAGCCGACCGAGATCGGCCAGATCGTGCGCTCGCTGGCGCGGCCCTGCTCGTCGCGATAGCGCAGCATGATCTTCTTGCCTTCGTGGATCTGGGTGCGGGTGCGCACCATGTCCAGGCGGTCCGGCTCCCTGTTCCAGCTTGGACGTGCGCGGCTCGCCGGCTCCAGCACGAAGGGGCGCAGGCGCTCAGGCACGGTGTCGGCGATCTTGGCCATCAGATCTTCGGCCGCGCGCGCCAGCGCCGAATCGGCATGGCCGGCGACCCATTGTGCGCCCAGCACGGCCGCCTCGATCTCGTCGGGTGTCAACATCAAGGGCGGCAGGTCAAATCCCTTCTCCAGGATGTAGCCCATTCCGGCTTCCCCGCGGATCGGCACGCGCTGGCCGATCAGCGTTGCGATGTCGCGATAGATCGTGCGCTTCGAGGTCTCGAGCTCGGCTGCGATGGCGTCCGCCGTCAGCGGCTTACGCGTCCGCCTCAGCACCTGGATGATCTGAAACAGCCGGTCGGCGCGTCTCATGACAATTCTCTTATCGGTGGTCTTTTCAGAAAGCGGCGCGCGGCTGCTGACAGGATGTTGGCAGCAGGGGGGTTCTATACCGGGACAACACATCGACTGAAGGGGATTTGTCCATGATCATTCCAACCCATTTCGGCCCGGCGATTCCGATGCTGCGGGCACAGGCGTGGTCCGTATCGGCATTCGGGCGCCTCGTTTCGCTCGATCTCATGGCCCTCGACCTCCGGTTTGCCCTCGCAAGCATCGTGGCACGCTCGCTGACCCAGGCCGCGGACGCGCTGGTCCGTCACGTGATGGGCCGCGCCTGGCGCGGGGCCCGCTTCGCAGAAGATATCACGGCTGCTGCCACCATGGTGGCAGCAGCCGGTCGCTAGGTTCCGTCAACTTTCGAGAGGTTCAGGAGAGCTCGCATGATCACGCTTTACGGCTTTGGCACCGGCTTCGGCCTGCCGGAAATCAGCCCCTTCGTCACCAAGACGGAGGTGCAGCTCAAGATGGCGGGACTGCCCTACCGAAAGGAGCGGGCGATGCCGCCGGCCTCTCCCAAGGGGCAATTGCCGTTCATCGACGACGGCGGTGAGGCGGTGGCTGATTCCACCTTCATCCGCGCCCATATCGAGCGCCGCTACGGCTTCGATTTCGATGCCGGCCTGTCGCTGGCCGAGCGTGCGCAGGCCTGGGCGTTCGAACGGATGATCGAGCACCATATTTATTGGGGACTGGTCGGGGCACGCTGGGTCGATCCGGTGAATTTCGCCAAGGGACCCGCGCATTTCTTCGATGGCGCCCCGGAGCACAACCGCGAGAAGCTGCGCGAGGATGCGCAGTTCCGCGTCGCCGAGAACTATCTGCTGTCCGGCCTCGGCCGCCATGCGCCCGATGACGACGTCGACCTCGCCGTGCGCTCGCTGTTTGCGCTCTCGGTGCAGCTCGGCGACAAGGCGTACCTGATGGGCAACAAGCCCTGCGGCGTCGACGCTACCGCCTTCGGTATGCTCGCCGGCATCCTGACGCCGTTCTTCGAATCGGCCTTGCGCGAGCGCGCCGAGGCATTTCCGAACCTCACCGCCTTTGTCGACCGCATGATGGACAATTACTATCCGGAGTTCGCCTGGACCCCGCTGCGGCAGGCGGCGTAGCGTTCGGCTGCTGGCAGCGACGGGCGCTGAACCTTCCACATCGTCATGCCCGGGCTTGTCCGGGGCATCCACGTTCTTTGGACCGGGCGGAAAGGCGTGGATGGCCGGGACAAGCCCGGCCATGACGAGCTGAGAGTCCGAAGCAAAACCAAAAGAGCCGGCCAATGGGCCGGCTCTCGTCGTCTCAGACCTTTCGCCGCGCCTACTTCACCAGCGAGTACTTGCCGTTCTTCACCGTGAGCAGGATACGCGAGCGCTCGTCGAGGCCGTAGCGGTCCTTTTCAGTGAAGTTGTAGACGCCCTGGCTAGCCGCCAGCTCCTTCTCCGTCAGCAGCGCCTGGCGGATCGCTTCGCGGAATTCCGGCGTGCCGGGTTTTGCGGTCTTCAGCGCGGTCGGGATGATGCGCTTCAGGATCTCGAAGGCATCGTAGGAGTGGCCGGCGAACTGGCTACGGCTGTTCGGGCCGTACTTGGCCTCGTAGGCCGAGTTCAGCGCGAGGCCCGGCTTCTTGGTCGCGGCTTCGTCCGGCTGGTCCTCGGGATCCATGACCGGGCCAGAGGCCATCAGCACGCCCTCCGCCGCTTTGCCGGCGATGCGGATAAAGTCCATGCTGGCCGCGCCATGGGTCTGATAGATCAGGCCCTGATAGCCGCGTTCACGCAGCTCGGTCTGCGGCAGCGCGGCCGCGGTGCCGGATGCGCCGACCAGGATGGCGTCGGGATTGGCGGCGACGAGCTTCAGCACCTGTCCGGTCACCGAGGTGTCAGGACGGGCGAAGCGCTCCTCGTCGACGATGGTCATGCCCATCGGCACGGCCTGGGCCTTGAGGTCGTTGAACCAGAGATCGCCATAGGAGTCGGAATAGCCGATATAGCCGAGCGTCTTCACGCCCTTGGCCTTCATGTGGTCGTACAGCACCTTGCCCACGATCGGAATCGGCTGCGGCATCGCCACCGACCACTTCATGCGCTCCGGCGTGATCGGGAACGGCGCCAGGCCGAAATGCGGAATGCCGGCTTCGTTGGCGACGTTGGAGACGGCGATGGTCGGCGGCGTCAGCGCCGAGCCCATGATGATGTCGGCCTTGGATTCGGTCACGAAGCGGCGGGCGTTGGTGGTGGCAGTGGTGGGATCGCCGCCGTCGTCGAGCACGATCACTTTCAGCGGCACGCCGCCGATCTCCTTCGGCACGAACTCCAGCGCATTGCGCTCGGGAATGCCCAACGCGGCACCGGGGCCGGTCGTGGTGGTGGTGATGCCGATGGTGATTTCGCTGGTCTGGGCCAGCGCGGGCAGCGCCGGCAGGGCCAGCGTTGCCGCGGCGATCGCGGCAGTCAGGTAAAAGCGTTTCATCTATTTCCTCCCTTTACGTGTTTCTTTGAAAGCAGAAATCGGGGGGTAATTCAGCCCCCTCTTTTGGTGATGCGGCGATTTAGCTTCCCGTGAACTTGGCTACCATTTCCGCCGGGAATGGTGCCGATTTCAGCTTGTCGGGGTTAACGGGATCGCGGCCGACCAGCACGCGGGTCTCGAACCCCTCGATCGCCAGCGCCTCGCCCTTGTAGACGTTGTGCTTCACCTCGAAGCTCGAGCGCTTGATGCTCTCGATTCTGGTCTCGATGGTGATCCAGTCGCCATAGGTCGAGGGGATGTAGAACTTGGCCCGCGTGTCGACCATGGGGATGCCCACCAGGCCGTATTTGCGGACCAAGTCCTGCTTGGAGAAGCCGGCGACCTCGAACAAGGTCGACGTCGAATCGTCGAACATCGCGAAATAGCGCGGGTAGTAGACGATGTTGGCGGGGTCGCAATCACCCCACTGGATCTGGACCTCGCGCCGGTTCACGAACATAAGTTATGCACCCACTAGCGCTGTGACACACCTCTCCCGGAGGGAGAGATCGAATTGCGCAGCAATTCGGGTGAGGGAGTACGGTCTCCCGATGGGGCAGAGCCCCTCACCCGGCGCCGCGCGCCGACCTCTCCCAATAGGAGAGGTAAGGTCAATGTCGCTGTTGCAATCCCGCTCATCGATTTACTTCGGCGCCATGCGCAGCGAGCCGTCGAGACGCACCACTTCGCCGTTGAGATAGGCGTTCTCGACCATGTGCAGCGCGAGCGCGGCGAATTCGTCGGCTTGGCCGAGCCGGCGCGGGAAGGGGATGGCGGCGGCGAGCGAGTCCTGGGCTTCCTGCGGCAGGTTCGCCAGCAGCGGCGTCAGGAACAGGCCGGGTGCGATGGTCAGGACGCGGATGCCGAACTGCGCCAGTTCGCGCGCGATCGGCAGGGTCATGCCGACGATGCCGCCCTTGGACGCCGAATAGGCTGATTGCCCGATCTGGCCGTCATAGGCGGCAACGGACGCGGTGTTGATGATGACGCCGCGCTCGCCGGTCGCCTGCGGCTCCAGCTTGGACATCTCGGTGGCGGCAAGGCGCAGCATGTTGAAGGTGCCGATCAGGTTGACCTTGATCACCTTGTCGAAATCGGCGAGCGCCATCGGGCCGTCGCGGCCGACCACGCGCTTGGCAACGCCGATGCCGGCGCAATTGACCAGCACGCGCGCCGGGCCGTGGGCTTTCGCAGCCTGCGCCACCGCGGCTTCGGCGGAGGCGGCATCGGAGACGTCGCAGGTCACGGCCACGCCCTTGATCTCGGCGGCAACCGTCTCGGCAAGCTTGGTATTGAGATCGCACACCGCGACCTTGGCGCCCTGCGCCGCCAGCTTTCGCGCGGTGGCCGCACCCAATCCCGATGCGCCGCCGGTGACGATGGCTGCCTGATCCTTCAACAACATGGCGTTTCTCCTGTAGCGGTGATTTCTTATCCGACCGATATCACACGGTTGGATGGATTGGCAGCGTAGAGCTCCTCGATCAATTCGGTGCGGTGCTCCAGCACGGCGCGCTGGTTGATCGAGCCCTTGTCGGTAACCTCGCCCTTGTCGATCGAGAGCGGCGTGTCCATCAGGATCGCGCGCGTGATCCGCGTCGAGGATCCCGTGGCTTGGCTGAGGAAACCGGTCAGGCGCTCGCGAAAAGCCTCGCGCACCAGGCGGTCGCGGGTCGCGACGACGAGATCGTCGGCCGGCAGCGTCGGATTAATCAGCCGGCAGCCGTCGAGGTCGAGCACGACCAGCGCGGAGATCTCGTCGCGGTTGATGCCGGCGATGACGACGTCGCGCACCAGCGGTGCGCAGGCGGCCGTGAGGCGCGCGCGTAAGGGACCGACGCTGACCCAGGTGCCGCTGGCGAGCTTGAAGTCTTCCCCGACACGGCCGTCGAAATCGAAGCCGGCGTTGAGATCGTCGGGATCGGCGGGCTTGAGCGCATCGCCCATCTTGTAAAATCCTTCCTCGTCGAAGGATTTCGCGCTGATGTCGGGCTGGCGCCAGTAGCCGGGCATGACGTTCGGCCCCTTGGCCCGCACCTCCAGCTTGCCGTTGTTCGGCACCAGCTTGGCGTCGTTGCCCGAAACGGGCAGGCCGACATGGCCGGAGCGGCTGGTGCGCGGATTGACCGACATGAAGAACGGCGCGGTCTCGGTCGCGCCCAGCCCGGTCAGCATCGGCACGCGATAACCTTTTTCCTTCACCGCGAGCTCATCGAGGCTGTCCCAGATGAACGGCGAGAGCGCGGCGCCCGAGAAGAACATCGCGTGCAGGCGGTCGAAGAATTTTGCACGCAGGCCCTGGTCCTCGCGCAAATAGGGCAGCAGCGATTCATAGCCTTTGGGCACGTTGAAATAGACCGTCGGCGAGATTTCCTGGAGATTGCGCACGGTCTCCTCGATGCCGCCGGGCATCGGCTTGCCGGCGTCCAGATACATCGAGCCGCCGTTGTAGAGCGTCAGCCCGATATTGTGGTTGCCGCCAAAAGTGTGATTCCAGGGCAGCCAGTCGACGATGACCGGCGGCTCGTCCTTGAGGAACGCGAGCGTCTCGCGCAGCATCACCTGGTTGGCGCAGATCATGCGCTGGGTGTTGATGACGGCCTTCGGATTGCCGGTCGAGCCCGAGGTCAGCAGGAATTTCGCGATCGTGTCGGGACCGATCCTGCCATGAACGTCGTCGAGATCGCTGCGGATCGGTGTCGCCATGAGGTCGGCGAGCAGCGTGACGTCGCGGCCCGGCACGCCGCCATAGGAGGCGGCGATCTCGGTGCCGAGCGAGACATTGGCGGCGAGCGCATCGGCGAACTTGTCGGCATCCTCGGCGAAGACGAGGCCGGGCGTCAGCAGCTTCATCAGATAGGACAGCTTGCCGTAGTCCTTCGACACCAGCGAATAGGCCGGTGACACCGGGCAGAACGGAATTCCGGCATAGAACGCGCCGAACGCGAGCAGGGCGTGGTCGATCGAGTTGCCGGAGAGGATGACGACCGGCCGCTCCGCCGACAGGCCGCGCGCAATCAGGCTTGAAGCGATGTGCCGAGTTGCGACGAGCAGCTCGGCGTAAGTGATCTTGCGCCAGCCACGGCCGCCTTCGCGCTCCGCCATGAAGACGCGATCCGGCGTGGTCGTCGCCCAATGATGCAGGCGGTCGGTGAGGCGGACCGGATAGTCGCCGAGCGGCTGTTTGGGCCGGAGGTAGATCGTACCGTCGTCGCGCCGTTCGATGTTGACGGCGGGATCGCCGAACGAGATGGGCCGCAGCGGGAAAGTGCTCGCGCCGCGCTCCATGCTGGAAGAGGACGGCTGTGCGCTCATGGCTTCGGCTTTACCTTTGCGGTCTTGTGCTCGAGGAATTCACGGATCCGGCGTTTTGCTTCTTTGTCGCTCTGGGCCACGGTCGCCATCAGCGATTCCATCAAGAGACCGGTCTGCGGATTGGCCTCCGCGATCATCGGCAGGGCCTGGAGCACGGCGAAATTCGTCAGGGGCGCGTTGGAGGCGACCTTGGTCGCAAGCTCCATCGCCTTGCCGAGCGCGTTGCCGGCTTCCGTCACATATTGCGCGAAGCCGTAGGACGCGCCTTCGGTCGCGCTATAGACGCGGCCCGTCAGCATCATGTCCATCATCCGGGCGACGCCGATCAGCCGCGGCAGCCGCACCGAGCCGCCGCCGCCGACGAAGATGCCGCGTTGTCCCTCCGGCAGCGCGAAATAGGTCGAGGGCTCGGCGACGCGGATATGCGCCGAGCAGGCAAGTTCCAGCCCGCCGCCGATCACGGCGCCCTTCAGGGCCGCGATCACGGGCACGCGGCTGTACTGGATGCGGTCGAACACCCGGTGCCACATCTGGGAATGCAGCAGGCCGCCGGTCGCGTCGTGCTCGGTCAGCTCGGAGAGGTCGAGGCCTGAGGAGAAATGGTCGCCGATGCCGTGAATGACGACCGCGCCGATATCCTCGGGCAGGGACGCAAAACACTCGCCGATTTCCAGGATGATGCCGTCGTTGAGCGCATTGCGCTTGGCCGGCCGGTTCAGACCCACGGTCAGAACCCGGTCCACCCTCTCGATCCGGAGTAGCCCGGAGGCGCCCGCGGCAGCGGTCTCGGCGTTTCCCTGTGTCATTTGCGTCCTTGTCAGAATAGTTATGTTGTATAACGAATTTTGGGGGAGTCAATATGGATGGGAGCCGATAATGGCCCTCGCGGCCTCGAAGCCGTCCAGCGTCCGATCGGACAGCCAAGAGCGGGGAGGGTGCTGTAGTACGCGCTTTTGCAGAGTTCCCCATCGTTGCGAGCGAAGCGAAGCAATCCAGACTGTCACCGCGGGACCAGGCTGGATTGCTTCGTCGCTTCGCTCCTCGCAATGACGTGGTGGCAGCCCCCTCACACCACCTGGTGCACGTCGATCACGACGCGGTCTGCGTGCCGCGCCGCGGAGCCGACAAAGATGTGCTCCATCAGCCAGCGGTACTTCTCATGCCCGGTCTCGAACCGCGGCACTGTGCGGAAATAGATCAGCTTGGGATCGACCGGCTCGCCGCGCTTGAGCTTCTGCAGCAGCTCGACCGGGCCAAAGCGCATGCCCTTGTTCTCGACATAGACGATGGCGCCGTCGTCGGTCTCGAAGGCGTATTTCGCCTCGAGGTCGATCAGCTCGTTGGGGCGGATGGTCTGGAAATCGGCGCCGAACGGCAGCACCTTGCCGGTGACCGTGCCTGTCACCTCGCCGCCGACGATCGGGATGATGCGCCGGACGCCGATCCCGGTCTCGCCGGCCGTCACGACGTCGCCGATCCGTGCGGTGATGGTGAAGGCGTATCTGGTTTCGAGGGTCGGGGTGGTCATCGGTCACCTCTTCTGTATCGAACTAGCTCCGCTGCCTTCCTTCTCCCGCAAGGGGAGAGGGGAAGTCAGCCCGCCGCTCTCACGCTCCTCCTCGTCAATTCGCCATCATCCGGGTCGGCAGCCAGGTCGCCAGCAGCGGGAAGGCGATCAGGATCACGAGGCGGATCAGGTCCGTGACCACGAACGGAATCACGCCCTTGAAGATGGTGGAGAAGGAGACGTCCTTCACCACGCTCTTGATGACGAAGACGTTCATGCCGACCGGCGGGTGGATCAGGCCGAGCTCGACGGTCATGACGATGATGACGCCGAACCAGATCGGATCGAAGCCGAGATGGGTGATGACCGGGAAGATGATCGGCACGGTGAGGATGATCATCGCCATGGCGTCCATCAGGCAGCCGAGCACGAGATACATCACCATGATCAGCGCCAGCACGCCGTAGCTGCCGAGGCCGAGGCCGGTGAGGAATTCGGTCACTTTCTGCGGCGTCTGCGTCACCGTGAGGAAATAGCCGAAGATCAGCGCGCCGATCAGCACGGTGAAGACCGCGGCCGCGGTGCGCGTCGCCTGCAGCAGCGAGGCCAGGATCTTCTCGCGGTCGAGGCGGCCCGTCAGCACGCCGATGATGAAGGCGCCGGCGGCGCCAACGCCGCCGGCCTCCGTCGGCGTGAAGCGCGGCAAAAAGGGCAGGCCGTAGAGGCCGCCGATCACGAACACGAACAGCAGCACCGGCGCCCAGATCTCCTTCAGGCCCGCAAAGCGCTCGCGCCACGGCGTCACCTTGCCCTTGGGCAGGAAGTCGGGGCGGAAATAACCGATCAGGAAGATCGTGATCATGTACATGGTCATCGCCAGCAGGCCCGGGATGATGCCGGCGATGAAGAGCTTGCCGATGTCCTGCTCGGTGATGATGCCGTAGACGGCGAGCACCGTCGACGGCGGCAGCATCGCGCCCAGCGTGCCGCCCGCGGCGATCACGCCGGTGGCGAACGACTGCGGATAGCCGAACCGGCGCATCTCGGGGTAGGCGACGGCGGAGAAGGTCGCGGCGGTCGCGACCGAGGAGCCGCAGATCGCGGCGAAGCCGCCGCAGGCGCCGACGGTGGCGATGCCGAGCCCGCCGCGCAAATGGCCGACGAAGCCGTTGGCGGCGCGGAACAGCTCGCGGCTCATGCCGGAATTGCTGACGAACGAGCCCATCAGCAGGAACATCGGGATGACGCCGAAGGTGTAGTCGGTGACCGTGCGCATCGAGGTCTGGCCGACCAGCTTCAGCGCCGCATTGCCGTTGACGAGGTAGGCGAAGCCGGAGACGCCGACGAGACCCATCGCCATGCCGACGGGCACGCGCAGCAGCATCAGGACAAACAGGGAAACGAAGCCGATTAAGGCGACGGCATCGGTGCTCATGATTACTCCGTCGCCTTCAATTTGGGATCGTGCATGTCTTCGGGATGGAAGATCAGGCGGTAGGTGCGGATCGCGATCAGCAGCACGGCGGAAACGTCGCCGATCCAGGCGACCGCGAAGAATGGCCAGGTCGGCATGTGCATGTCGAAGGTCTGGACGTTGTCATTGTAGGTGCCGCGCACCTTGTCGAACAGAGTCCAGGTCTGCACGGTCACGACGAACAGCAGCACCAGGGTGGCGAACACGTCGATCCAGCGCTGGTAGCGCGGCCCGACATTGCCCCAGACCAGATCCACCGTGATGTGGGTGCCGCGATAGGACGTCGCAGCGATGCCCCAAAAGATGAGGATGCCGAGCAGCATGCGGCCGATGTCGAAGCTGTCGGGGATCGAATAGTTCAGCGTGTTGCGCAGCAGCACCGACAGGAAGATGTCGAGCGCGACGATGCCGACGAAGCCGGCCGCGATCCATTCGATCGAATCGATGATGCGGTCCATCCAGGAGCGCTTCATGGGAAAGAGTCCTTATGACGAGTCGAGATACGCCCGCGAGAGAGCTGCCCTCCCTCCCCCGCCTGCGGGGGAGGGTTGGGGAGAGGGTGTCTCCGCAATCGAGAACCCCGAAGAGGAGAGAGCCCTCACCCGGCGCTTCGCGCCGACCTCTCCCGCAAGCGGGAGAGGTGCAGCGAGTGCGCGGCCGCTGCCGGGCTCACTCCGCCAGCGCGTTGTACTTCTTCAGCGAGGCCTTCAAATCGGCCAGCGCGGCATCTGGATTGGCGCCGGCCTTCTTGGCATTGTCGCTCCAGGTCTTCACCAGCGGCTCGGCGGCCTTCTTCCATGCGGCGGTCTGCTCGGCCGTCAGCTTGTAGACCTCGTGGCCGGATTCCGCCTTCACCTTGTCGATGCCGGCATCCTCGAACTTGCCCCAGTGCTCGCCGACCATGCCCGCCATCTCGACCGAGCAGTTCTTGTCGATCGCGGCCTTCTGCTTGTCGGACATCGCATTGTACTTGTCCTTGTTGATGACGAAGACGAAGGTCGTGGTGTAGAGCGGCGCCTCCATGTCGTACTTGGTCACCTTGTCGATGCCGAACAGCACCAGGGAGCCCCAGGGGAAGGTGACGCCGTCGGCGACGCCGCGCTCGATGATGTCACGCACTTCCGGCGCCGAGGACTGCACGTTGGTGCCGCCGAGCGAAGTGACGAAGTTCGCCATGGTGGCGTGCGCCGGGCGGATCTTCATGCCCTTCACGTCTTCGGGCATCACGATCTTCTTGGTCTTGGAATGGAAGGACGAGGGCGAGTGGACGAAGGCGAGACAATATTTGACGTCCTTCATCTCCTTCTCGGCATATTTGCGATACCAGGCGTCCAGGCCCATCGAGCCGCCCTTGGCGTCCGAGATCAGGAACGGCAGCTCGCCGGCGCCGACGATCGGGAAGCGGCCGGGCTGATAGCCGGGATTGACGTAGGTGACGTCGGCGATGCCGTCGCGCGCCATGTCGTAATGGTCGAACGCCTTGCCGAGCTGCTGGGCCGGAAACACCTTGCCCTTGATGGTGCCGCCGGAGTCCTTCTCGACCGCCGCGGCCCAGTCTTCCAGCGACTTCTGCAGCGGATGCGAAGCCGGCACCCAGTGCGAGATCTTCAAATCGAAGGTCTTGTCCTGCGCGAAGGCAGGCGTCACGCTCGCGGCCAGCAGCAATGCCAGACAGGCTCTTCTCATCACGCGTCTCTCCCTGTTGTCGACGGGCTTCGCTGGCCCGGCCTCATTAATTAACATGTTATCTAAATGGCGGACGGGTTCAAGCCGGAACTGGCGCGCACCTCTGTCGCATCCTCCGTCAGCCCCGTCGCATGGATTTGTCGCCCTTCGCAGCGACCCGCGCGCTCCCCTTTTGCCCAACGATTATATGGTATAATTATCCCGAGCGTCTTGAAGCGACAAGCGAGCCGCCACGAAAGCCTACAGGATCGAAAGGAGCAAGTATTGCGGACAAAGGTCGCAATCATCGGGGCCGGGCCGGCCGGATTGTTGCTTGGGCAACTGCTGCACGCTTATGGCATCGACAACGTCATTCTGGAGCGGCAGAGCCCGGACTACGTGCTCGGCCGTATCCGTGCCGGCCTGCTGGAGGAGGGAACCGTCGCGCTGCTCGACCAGATCGGCGCGGGGACCCGGGCGCATGCCGAAGGTCTGGTGCACGAAGGCATCGAGCTCGCTTTTTCGGGGCGTCGTCATCGCATCGACATGAAGGGTGCGACCGGCAAGACGGTCATGATCTACGGGCAGACCGAGGTCACGCTCGACCTGATGAATGCGCGCAAGGCCGCCGGTCTCGTCTCGGTCTACGAGGCCAAGGACGTCCAGCCGCACGATTTCGACGGCAGTCACCCGCGTGTAACTTACTTCAAGGACGGCGTCACCCACACGCTCGATTGCGACTTCATCGCCGGCTGCGACGGTTTTCACGGCATCAGCCGCGCCAGCGTTCCGGCCTCGGCGATCGAGGAGTTCGAGCGGGTCTATCCGTTCGGCTGGCTCGGCATCTTGTCGGACACCCCGCCGGTCAGCCACGAGCTGATCTACTCCAACCACGCCCGCGGCTTTGCGCTCTGCACCATGCGCTCGACCAGGCGTAGCCGCCACTACGTGCAGTGCGCGCTCGACGACCATGTCGACCAATGGCCGGACGATCGCTTCTGGGACGAATTGAAGCGCCGGCTCGATCAGGAGGCCGCCGACAGTCTCGTCACCGGCCCCTCGATCGAAAAGAGCATCGCGCCGTTGCGCAGCTTCGTCGCCGAGCCGATGCGCTTCGGCAGGATGTTCCTGTGCGGCGATGCCGCTCACATCGTGCCGCCGACCGGCGCCAAGGGCCTCAACCTCGCCGCCAGCGACGCGCACTATCTGTCGAGCGCGCTGCGCGAATTCTACGACGAGAAGTCCAGCGCCGGCATCGACGCCTATTCCGCCAAAGCGCTGGCACGCGTCTGGAAAGCGGTGCGCTTCTCCTGGTGGATGACCTCGATGCTGCACAAATTCCCCGACACCGGCAGCATCGGCGCCCGCATCCAGCTCGCCGAGCTCGACTACGTCACGCAGTCGCAGGCTGCGATGACGTCGCTGTCGGAGAATTACGTCGGGCTGCCGTTTTAAGGACGGTGCCGTAGGGTGGGCAAAGCGTAAGCGTGCCCACCAATTTTCTCAATTGTGCAGAGATCGTGGGCACGGCGCGTTGCGCCTTTGCCCACCCTCATATGGGGATTTGTGAGTCAAGACCATTCGATTGGCTTGAGTGAGGTTGGTAAGGTGAGAGGGCGGCGCGCGGAGCCATGCGTAGCGCAGCGCGACGACCGTGTTCCGGGCGA
>Ga0209758_1000759_pt1 | contig 46720 bp, 60 predicted proteins | sample AraplaMF_Col_mMF_FD_184258 | JGI IMG/M metagenome (GOLD analysis project Ga0209758, IMG submission 184258) | Arabidopsis root microbial communities from the University of North Carolina, USA - plate scrape MF_Col_mMF (SPAdes) (version 2) | ecosystem: Host-associated > Plants > Roots > Endosphere... | reverse complement strand
GCGGTCTTGTCCTTGACGTCGGGCAGCTCGTCGCGCTTGAGCACGCCGATGCCGTGCTCGGCCGAGATCGAGCCGCCCATGCGCAGCACGATCGCGAACACCACCGCGTTCATCTCGTGCCAGCGGGCGAGGTAATCCGCCGTATTGGCGCCGATCGGCTGGCTGACATTGTAATGCAGGTTGCCGTCGCCGAGATGGCCGAACGGCACCGGCCGCGCGCCGGGGATCAGCTTCACCACGGCGGCGTTGGCTTCCTCGATGAATTCAGGCACGGCGGCGACCGGCACGGAGATGTCGTGCTTGATCGAGCCGCCCTCCGGCTTCTGCGCCGCCGACATCTCCTCGCGCAGCTTCCAGAAATTGTTGCGCTGGGCGAGGCTGGCCGCGATCACGGCGTCGTCGACGATCTCCTCCTCCATGGCGCGGCCGAGGATCGTCTCCAGCGGCGTGCGGGCGTCGTCGCCCGGAGAGGACAATTCCATCAGTACGTACCAGGGATGCTTCTGGCTCAGCGGATCGCGCACGTCGATGGAATGGCGGACCGAGAAATCGACCGCCATCTCCGACAGCAGCTCGAAGCTCGTCAGCAAATTGGCGGCCTCGCTCTGTGCGATCGTCAGCAGCTTCAGCGCCGCGTCCGGCGACTTCAGCCCGACATAGGCGGTCTCGACCGATCGCGGTTTTGGAAACAGCTTCAGCGTCGCCGCCGTGATGATGCCGAGCGTGCCTTCCGCGCCGATGAAGAGGTTGTGCAGATTGTAGCCGGTGTTGTCCTTCTTCAGCTTCGACAGCGTGTTGAGCACGCGCCCGTCGGCGAGCACCACTTCGAGCCCCAGCGCCATCTCGCGCGCGACGCCATAGGCGAGCGCGGCGGTGCCGCCGGCATTGGTCGAGAGGTTGCCGCCGATGGTGCAGCTGCCTTCGGCGCCCAGCGACAGCGGAAACAGCCGGTCGACGTCGGAGGCCTTCTGCTGCGCGACCTGCAGCACCACGCCGGCTTCGACCGTCATGGTGTTCGACGCCGTGTCGACCTCGCGGATCTTGTCGAGCCTGCGCAGCGACACCACCACCTCGCCATTGTGCGGCGTCTGGCCGCCGACGAGGCCGGTATTGCCGCCCTGCGGCACCAGCGCGATTCGGTGCGCGGAGGCGAGCTTGCAGATTTCGGCGACCTCCGCGGTCGTGCCCGGGCGCAGCACCAGCGGCGAGCGGCCGTGGAACAGATTGCGCTCCTCGGTGACGTAGGCCTCGATGTCGGCCGCATCGGTGATCGCGTGGCGCTCGCCGACGATCTTGCGGAATTGGTCGATCAGCTCGGGCGCAAGCGGAGGGGTGGCGGGCTTGTTGATGTTCATTGTCTCGTCTCTTGCTTGATCTTATCTCGCCACGGCCGCCCGGCGCAGCCGGTCGTTGATCGCCTCGCCAAGTCCCTCGCCAGGGATCGTCATCACCGCGATCGTCCGCGCTCCCTTCGCATCGAGGCTGCGAAGATGGCCGAACAGGTTCGCGGCGGCCTCATCGAGATCAGCCGCGGGCGACAAATTCATGACCGCCGACGCGGCGTCAAGGCCGGGCAGGCGCGCAGGGCCAAATGCCAGCAGCGCCTCGCCCGGGGCGACATCGCGCGCGTCGAGCCGCACCTGGGCGCGCGGCGCGTAATGCGAGGCCAGCATGCCCGGCGCCAGCGGCTGGCTGTCGTCGCTCCCGGCCTCCACGGGCGGCCGGGCCAGCGGCGCGCCGAGCACCGCCTCGATCCGTTCGCGCGACAACCCGCCCGGCCGCAGCAGCATCGGCGCCTCGAAGCATCCGACGATGGTCGATTCGACGCCGACCGCCACCGGCCCGCCGTCGACGATCAGGTCGATCCGCCCCGCAAGGTCGCTTGCGACATGGGCGGCCAGCGTCGGCGAGACATGGCCGGAGACGTTGGCCGACGGTGCCACCACCGCCCCGCCAAAGGCCCGCAGGATGGCTTCTGCCACCTTGTGGGCGGGAATGCGGATCGCGACCGTGTCGAGGCCCGCGGTGGCGAGATCGGCGACCGGGCAGCCCTCCGTCTTCGGCACCACCAGCGTCAGCGGCCCCGGCCAAAACGCCTCCGCCAGCCGCAGCGCGCGGGTGTCGAATCGTCCGATCCGCCGCGCCGCCGCGAGGTCGGCGACATGGGCGATCAGCGGATTGAACGCCGGCCGGCCCTTGGCGGCGTACAGATGGGCGATTGCGGTCGCATTGGCGGCGTCCGCGCCGAGCCCGTAGACCGTCTCGGTCGGGAACGCGACCAGCCCGCCGGCGGCCAGTGTTCGGGCCGCGGCCTCGGCAGCGGCCTCGCCGGCCGGTAAAATCAGCGTTTCAAGACCCGTTTTCACTGGGACGAAATTCCTCAAACCCGCCGCTTGCGGTGCGCCAAACCCGACGCTATAAGCCGGCCTCTTGTCGGAGTGTGGCTCAGCCCGGTAGAGCACTGCGTTCGGGACGCAGGGGTCGCAGGTTCGAATCCTGCCACTCCGACCAAGATTTCAAGCACTTATAGTTTTACCGCGCATCCTGCGCAACGAAATGCGCAATGAATTGCCTATTCGGCAGTATCCTCCGTAGCAGAGGACTGGGCGGTAGGAGCGACGGGCCAAAAGAATCGTTTGAGACAAATGTGGTGGTGTCTCAGTTTGAAATTTGACGTGGCTGGCAGGCAGGCTCAGCGGGCTTTTGAACCCCAAGGGCCATTTTTCACTGCAGGCTTAGCTACCTGGGCTGGCGCGGGCTTGGGTGCGAGCTGAAATGCAGGCATCAGCTTCGTTAGATTCAGATTGCCCCAGCATTTTTGCGAGAGGTGACTGCCCTTCGGAGGGAAGCACCCATGCACAACTTTGAGTCCCTCATTCTGTAAAAATTCAGCCACCGGCACAAAGTCCCTGTCTGCCGAAACCAGCACCGCAACGTCGTAAGCTTTTGACCAAGCCAAGCTGATCATGTCGGTCACCATGCGTGTATCGACGCCCTTTTCCTCCGTACCGCGCATATCTTCGCCGCAAGAGGTGCAGGTGGTCACTTCTTTCTGGCAGGCGGGGCACTTGGGAAACCCCTTCTTTTTTTGACGCTCCAGTACCACCACGTGAGTGCCCGGCATCCTGTCTAGGGTATTTGTAAGCCACTGCTTGAGCTTGGTATCCTGCGGCTTATTCGGGTCCACGGAACCGTAAACGTGCATCCCTTCGAAAACTGCTTGAGCTGATACGTCTACCAGTTTGCCTGCCTCGATTGCTAAGAGCTGTCCGATTGGCTTCCAGTCCACGCGAAAAGCATTATCCGCGTCCCGGAGGGAGAGGCTAAAGTTCCAAAAATCTATGAAAATGCGTATGCGGAGGCGCTGCTGCGTAGACGGGGCGGCTTCTGCTGGAGCGGTCATAAGGCACCCGTAAAATGATACAGGGACGCGCGAGGCGTCCCTGGGGTAGTTATACTCGGTTCCCCGTGTCCGACAAGCGGGCGGTTTCCCGAGGGGTGCTTATGGGCCCATATATCGGTCCCACGTTTTAATAGTCAATGTACGGGCGTGTACGGTTTGGGTGATTACGCGAATTTAATTAATGCAATCGCCGTGAACAAAAGCGGAATTAGTAGCGGTGTTGCACTAAATCCACTCGCGATGTTCGCTCGGTGATCGCGGCACCGTTGCGAGGCTTAGCGCTAAGCATTACCTCGGGCTTGACGAAAGTTGGAGGCTTCCTTGTCAGAAAACCGGTTCGACGGCCCCCCTTCAAACGGGATTCAAGTTTCACTAACAACAAGTGGGTTGCAAACCAATCCATATCGCGTGGTCGTCACGGAAAACGGGCGTCTTGTCCGGCAACTCGATTTCGGGTCGAGTGCGGACGCACAGCGCGTGTACGATCAGGAGCGAAAGGCGGCAGCTAGTGCCTAAGGCCCCAGGGAGGGGAAGCGCCTCGCCGACGCCATCGCTATCATGATCGCCAAGATCGGCGCCGGCGAGATCGAGGACCTCGCCACGGGGCGCATGGGCGGAAAGAAGTGTGCAGAAGGCATGTCAGCCAATAAGCGCTCCCAGATAGCTAAGAAGGCTGCCGCGAAGCACTAGAAAAGAAGTAATTAACGGACGACGCGAAGCTTCATCCCCTGAACTGGCGCTCCAGCCGTCAGGTCATAATACTCACTCAACATGTTGTCGTTCGCGTGGATGATCTTGGCCAATTCGCTGGCCGAATACCCAAAAGTGTCGAGGTGCAGCCGGATCATTCGATTTATTACGCCGGGCTGTTCTGCTGGGAAATCCAGATGAGATGGTTCGCGCGTCTTCGTACGGTCCATCGCGAACTTGCGCCAAAGCCAACCGGCGGCAGGCTTTTCTATCAGGCCAAGCGATTGAGCGCGGTACAACAGCGCCTGCATCGACACACGCCACTCCGGCTTGAGAGCCGCAAGTCGGGCCATATCAATCTTTCGGCTGCGCAAAGCCAAAGTAATTTCATTCTTCGGCATCAAGAGCGCGCTGGCGAAGTTATTGGCCTCCGTCTCCATATCCGGGCTTGGAAACTTGTGCATGACGAGATGCCCAAGTTCATGGGCTAACGTAAAGCGCTGACGGTCGCCCGTTTGGTCGCGGTTGAGCACAATTACGGGAAGAAGTCCCGGCACAGACACTGTGACGCCGCTGACGGACGATCCTCCCATAGAGGAATATATGACGACGACGCCAGCGCGCTCCACTGCGGCAGTCAGATTCTCAATGGGGCCGTTCGGCAAAAGCCAATGAGCGCGCACTAACCCGGCTACTCGCTCGATATCGCCGTCGTAATCATCAAGATCAAGGCGGGGGATATCTGATTGCGGCGTGTACTCGACCGCGCTCAAAAGGCGCCGAATTTGAAGTGCTCGAATATTTATCTCTGCGATAATCTTGTCGATGTCACGTACTGTGACATCTGCCTTTTTTCGCCACATCGGATGCACGCTAACCGGCGGCCCGAAGACTGCGTCGGTTTGGCGGAAGAACTCGATTGGCATCCCGTAAGTCGATGCCGCGCGGGCTATAAATTCGTCGGGCGGCGATGCCACGGCATTTTCATAACGCGACAGCGTAACCTGCGGCACGGCCAGCCGGTCTGCGGCTTCTCCTTGTGAGAATCCCAATCGCTGCCGCGCGACGCGCAGCAGCCCGCTGTTCACATATTCGGCCATTACTTGTTCTTATCTGATTCGTCTTTAACGAGCGGTTTAGCGCGCGGCTGCACGAGATCGTCCGCCGATATCGTCGGCATGGGCGGTGTGGGGAGCGGCGTTACCGGCGCCGAAGTTCCGAGCGCAGCGTCGTCAATCTCGTAGGCCCACAGGCGAACGTCGGCGTCTCTGGCTTGGACCAAGACCTGTTTGATATTGGTCGCATATGTGTTCAGGACGTAGACGATCTCGATCTTGTCCTGAACCTCAAACAGGGACGTCTGCTGCTCAACGAAGAGGTCGTTCGCGCCGGTGGGGATGTTGTGGCCAAGCCCCCGACTATCGGCCTTCTTGCAGCGCGCCACCAACTTGCCGTCGAAAACCATCTTCATGGTCTCATCCGCAAAGGTGAAGTGAACGCCAGTATCTGTAGCGAATTGCTCTTGCAGCCTGATCTTGAGACGCTCGAAGACCATTCCAGCCCGGGTTCGGGGCCAATGCGGGTAACGAACGATGTCTTGCTGCACGTCCTCCCATGCCTGCCGGATAGCCCGGTAAACCTTGGCGGCGCGCTCAGCCGTAAGCACTTTCCTGACGTCGTCTTCGGTCGTCATAAGGTACCTTTCTCAGCCCACGCGCTTATAGGGAACCGTAACGACATTGTCTACGTATTTTTTTCATCGTTTCATCCAGGCTAGATAAATCAAGCACTTGCCGCTTGAATCTTCCTGCATGGCCATCTTCGGGCGGGGACAATCTGACTAGCGCGTCAGAGCTTGCGTTGCCCGCCAAACGCCTCCGCTGCCTCCTCCTGAAAATCCGGGTGATGGTGCCCGTACCCGTTCTCCAGCTGCTCCAACGTCATGCCGAGCCAGCCTGCGGCCTGCCAGCGGTCGGTGCCTTGCTGCATCAGCCAGGTCGCCGCGGTGTGGCGCAACGAGTGGCGCACGACGTCCTCGCCGAGGCCGGCGTCCTCCAGAATTCCTTCCCACGCTGAGCGGATCTTGCCGGCGAGCGGTTTGCCGTCGTGCATGCGGTTGACGACGAAACGGATCTCCTCGCCGACCTTCATCACGCCGGCCGCGCGCAGTTCCGCGGAGCGCTGCGCATCGAGCTTCCGCCAACGCACCAAATGCGGCCGCAGCCGGTTTGCGATTTTTGCCGGCGGCCGGCGTTTCTTAGTTTTGCGCTCCTCGGTCCCACGGCCCTGGTAGACCATCGCGCCCAGATTCATCCAGGGGTGCGTTGTGGTCGCCAGCCATTGCGTGCGCCGGATCGTCTCCTCACGCCTGGCGGAGTAGAGACCCACTAGGATGAAGCGCGCGGCCGGCCGGCGCCGGTTGATGACCCAGCGCGGCTGTCGCACCAGGCGCCCGCCCTCGCGCTTCCAGGTGCCTTCCTCCGAGTCCCAGACATAACCGAGGGCTGCGCCGAGTAACCGAGCGGCCTCGTTGCGCGTCAGCCAGCGCTGCCGGCCTTCAGCCTTCTCCGGAAGGATGATCTTAGGCACGAAGTTGAGCACGTGCTCGGCATGGTAGGCATTGAGGGCGGCGCGCAGATCTTCAAGCCGTCGGCGCGCAGTCTGGTCCGAGACGGCGGTACTGCGCGGCGCGATGCCAGCGCGCTTGTTGTTGTCGTTCTCCGCGCCGGTCGACCAGTCGACGAAGTCGCGGCAGAACTGGGCCTTGATGTCACCAACGACCTTCATGCCGAAGAAGGCGTTGAGATCGAGCAGGCGGATCAGAAGCAACTCATGCTGCTCCATCGCGCGCGGGTCGTTGCCCTTGGGCCGCTTCCTCGTTTCGTAAAACGTGAGAACGTCCGCTATCGCGAGGACACGAGGGTCGGTCGCGCCGACGGTAGTTGCGTGCTTTCCGCCGATGTAGCTTTCGAGCGCTTTCGAAGCGCCTTCAAGGTCGTCTCGGCCGCAACCTGTGCGGATTTGCTTTCCTCGGTCGAGGATGACCCAGACGCCTTCGTCTTCTCTGAACCAGAGGCGAGGGGGCTTGGCTTTACGGCCCGGCATGTGGGTTTAACCAGCTTTCGGATGGCGCGAGGTGTCGTCAAATCCTTGCCTGCCACGCGCGCGATTTCAAGGGTGCCTGAGGCGACCGCGCTACGAAGCGACGACAAGGTGAGGGGGCCATCTGGGAAGAACAGGGCGGTCGCTTCCAGCAGGGTGATAACTTCATCGTCCCCCCACTGACCCGGGTCGGGCCGGGATTTGACCCGGATTAGCTTGTCGCGGCTCATGCCGCCCTCCTGAAAGCTTTGCTGTCACCAAGCAATCGCGGTAACCAGGACGACGAGCACGACAACTGCGCAGGCGATCCATTGAGTTCTGATGACGGCACCGCGGTGCAGCGTGTTTTCTGCCCTGCTTTCCATCATGGAATGGGTCAGGATATCGAGCTTGTCGTGGATTGGATCGTCCTTGGTAGAGTCGCTCATGCCGACGCTCTCCTCATCGTTTGAACTACCGCCGCATATTGCTCGGCTAGCGCTCGCCAACCATCGAGCTCGATCGTCCTCTGGCGCTCTGCACGCTCAAACCGGTCGGCCTGAGCAGCCGATCGAGCGGCATTCGTCAGGGCCGCATCGCGGGTCTTCTCCGCGGCTGCAAGGTTGAGGGTGAGCAGCGCGACCGTGTCTCGAAGCTCTTGCAGCTCCTTGATGACGTCGCGCCGAATGATTGGCGGACGCGACTGGCCCGGGGCCAGAGCCGTCACGTCCGCCTGGGATCCGATGTCATCGGAGGGCGGTGACATCGGAATCTCAGAGATCACGTTCTCTCCTCGGCCGTCTGGCTGTCGATCTTCAACGCGCCAAGAACCGAACGCGCGCGGGCAGTGAGTTTCCCAGCGTCGAGAAACGGATCATCCTTGCGGCGGCTGCGTCGGCGCGGTCGAAACTTGCCGTCCTTGAAGTCGGCGTTGCAACGTTTCGTTACTGCGTCATCGAAGGGGATGTTCGAAAGTGCCCATTGGGGATTACCGTAGAGCTCGTAGCCGATGGTCGCCAGCTCCTGAGCAAGGAACGACTGATAGCGGAAGAGCAGCCCGGCTCGGGTAAGCTTTCGACCTCGCGCCAACGGCCCTAGGCGCTTTTTCGGTTGCTCCGGCGCCGTAGCCTTCATGGCGCTAGCGGCGAAACGCTGCATCTGTTCCAACTCGAGCCATTCGAAGTCCCCGCTGTCGCTGGATTGCCGCTCGATCATTTGGAGAAGGGCGGCAACGTCACGACCATTGTTCAGTTTCACGACGAAGGCCGCATTCAAGACGTCCCACGCCGCTTGGTAACAGACGGCATAGTAGAGGCTGGTGTCAGCAGCCTCCATCGAATGCTCCTCGATAAACTGGTTCTGCAAGTCGATGGCCTTCTTATGCCAATGGTTGAGCATGAAGACCGGTTGTCGCAGGAGGGTGTCATCTCCCATCTCGAGCGTGCCATAGATCGGATGGGGCGGGACTCCTGCCACGATAATGGGAGGGCTCTTCGCTCCGTTTTTCTTCGAGGCCGGCGGCGGTTTTCCCTTGCCGCGGACGGTCGCAGGTTTGGTGGTCGAGATCTGCAACATGGTTTGCTCCCTCAGTTCAGGCTTGCGATCGCAGCACAGCGGCGGCATTCGCCATCATGTGGCGAAGTTCGGTCTCGTCCGGCGCAAACAGCGAGTTACGATCGGTGTCGCCGGCTAACGTCACCAGTTCGATCGCTTCGGCCGTGTCAGTCGGGCGATAGTTGATGATGGCGAGCTCAGCCCTGCTGAGCCTGCGGTGCGCCTTCTCGACGCGTCGCGCTGCGGCACGGCAGCCCTTGGGGATCGACCGCTCGTGCGCCTGCTCCTGCCGGCGGTATTCGGCGAGGAGTTCATCAATTTTCGCTTGGACGGCCGTGCGTTGCTCGTCTGTCGTAGCCTCTTCCATGCTCTGGCGATGGTCGCGCTCGATGTCTTCCAGGCTGCGATAGTACCAAGAGCCTCCAGGGATGACTTGCTCGGGAAGGTCGCCCCGCTTGAGGCGCACCTCCTCGCTCTCGCCACCGTAGATTTTTACCTTGAGGCTGGGCGGCTCGCCGACTTTGTCCTGGGCATCGAGAGCCGCCTTAAGTTCGCGGCCGGCCGCTTGGAAGTCGGCGATCAGCTTTTCGAGAATGGGCTCTGCGGTCGGGCAGGCGAAGTTGATGACGCTGGCCGGCGCCGTTTGCATTGCGGTTGCCATTACGCAGCCCTCCGCATTTCCGGCTGATCGAGCGTCCAGCCATAGAGCTGGCCCCAGAGCGGTTCGATTGCCTCGGTGAAGCCCGTCAGAAGATCGGACTCCATCACGCTGACCTTGCCGGCCTCGGCTTTGGTCAGGTGCGAGTGCTCATAGCTGAGAACGCCACCGACGACGCCGAGCTGGACGGCGAGGATGCCGATCTGGCGCTGCTGAGCGGGTGTCAGGCGATCCCAAGCGGTGGCGGGATCGAAGGCCTTGATTTCAGGGAAAGTGGGTAGGCGGTCGTTTGGTGAGATAAACATCGTTGGCCCCGTCAGTTGATGACGAGGAGAAATATAGCCGGTCGGCTATGCTATGTCTATCTCTATTTAGCCGATCGGCTATGTTTGAGCGCATGCTCCAACTCTTTTACGAGCTCACGTGTTAGCTTGGGGGCGAAAAATGCCTGGCGAACAACGGCAAGAATTTCAATTTCAAAGTCCTTGATTGGTGGGCCGTTGAGGGGCTTAGCTGTAAATTTGCCCTTCGCGCGCGCCCGATCCAAGATCGCGATTATGTGCCTCTCGATACCTTTCGGCCTTATCAGGCAAAGCGAACCCAAATAGTTTTCATACGGATCGTCGTCTATTCCGGAGCATACGGACAGCAGGATCACGTCACCAAACCTAAATACCGGATACAGCGAGTCATCTCCGACCAAGCACCAGTAGTCCTCGACGCCGGCACGCAAATGGGTTCGGATTTCAAGTGGAAGATCGTCTTCGGACTTAAGAGCGTGGCCCTCCCCATCCTTGATGATGCTCTGAACGTAGATGATTGCTTTTTTGTCGTCGGAATAGGTGAGGCGAGGTGTGACAACCCGTAGTGCCTCCCCGATTTTGTCGGCCCATTCGTGAGTGAACTGGATCTTTCCCCGCTCAAGCTTGGATACCGTAATCCAATGAGACCCGATCGCGTCAGCAAGTTGCTGCTGCGTTAAGCCTCTTTTCTTGCGCCATTCGGCGATTCTGTTGGGAGCTTCTGCCATATAGCTTCTTCGCTTATTGCCTGCGAAGCGTCTATAGCCGATTGGCTAAGTTTTCTGGTTGGAGGGTCTTGCGGTGGCATAGCCGATCGGCTATATACATCGCCGATGCAGACGGTAACACCCAGATCATGGCGCAAGTCGAAGGGCCTCTCCCTGGCGGCAGCTGCGGCCATCTGCGGTGTTGCCGGCAAAAACCCGGCTAGAACTTGGCAGCGCTGGGAAACGGGCGAACGGGAGCCGTCGATCAGGGCCGTGGCGGCAGTCGAGAGAGCTAGTTGCGGCCAGATCAAGGCCTGCAACTGGAATGTGATTAGGCAGAGCTTTCTCAGTGAACAGAAAACTGCATCGCCCGATAGTACAGCGGGCCGTGACGCTGAATCATCTCGGCGTCCCAAGCCCGAAACCGAACAATCGCCGCCAGCTGATCAATATCTCGGGGCCGACGCTCCGGGAATTGCGCGCGGTGTCTCGTCTTCATCCGAACATCCTTCAATCGAGCCGGAGAGATCCGGCGCCGAATAAACGTTCGCGTCCCCCGATGTCGCCAAACAGAACGGGTCCGCGTGCAGAGTGTCCGTAGCGTAAGCGTGACGATTGCTCCGTGCTCTCCTGGAAACAGGAGTGGCACGGATGCGATCGGAAAAATCCGACAAAACGTCGGAGGTCAGAAAGATGGGGCGTCAAACGACTTTGACGGAGGCTGCACAGTTGCTGCGAGAGATCGCGGGCGAACGTGCAGCCGACGAGAGTATCAAGGCGGTGTTTCGACGCCTGAGCCGGCGCCTCAAGGGATGGTCGGACTCTCGCGTGAGAGACATCTGGTACCGCGACGAGCGCGTGAGCGTCCGGGCGTCTGAAGTTGAGCAATTGCGCGCTTTGGCTACGGCCGAGCGCCGTGGTGACGCAGGCACAAATGAGCTTCAAGAGCTTCGTGACAGAATATCTCGGCTCGAACGCCTCCTGGAGACGAACGACGAGGCGTTTCATAGCCAGACGATTGCTATCCTGCGGGATCAAGGGGGCAAAGTGGGTTGAAGCGCTAGCGCTCTGGATCGATCCCAGCCTTGAGGATGCGATTGATCCATGACGGCGGCAGTCCTTCCCTTTCCGCTCAGATTCCGCGTGTCCTTCATCGAGAGGCAAGCGGAAATCGCCGCCGCGATGCGGCCTGAGGCAGCCGAGCGGTATATTCAGAGGCAACTCCAGACGCAGGCCGTCGCGATGCGACGCAAGGGTGTCGGTGAAGCGCTAATCGCAATAGAGCTCGTCTCGATGGAGGGGGCAGTTCGCGCAGCTCTTTTGTGCTGGGGCGGACAATCGGGCGGTGCCAATTGAGCAGACAACGCCGCACAGCCATCGGAGGCCAATTCGCGCCGCGTCGCATCGATATGCTCCGCTCGCCGGCGTATTGCATACTCAGTCTGTCAGCGCGCCGGATCCTGGACCGGTTGGAGATCGAGCTAGCGGATCACGGCGGCACCGACAACGGCAGGCTGCCCGTTACTTACCAAGACTTCGAGAGCTACGGGCTCCATCGACAAGCGATCTATCCGGCCATCCAGGAAGTCGTCGCTCTCGGCTTCGTCGAGGTGACGGAGCAGGGGGTTGCGGGATCGACCGAGTACAGAAGGCCGAGCAAGTACCGGCTGACGTATCGCCACGCAAAAGGCCTGCCGGGCGACGGCACACACGAGTGGATGAAGGTCAGCGAAGCGGATGCGCCGATCCTGGCGGCCGCAGCTCGGACAGCCAAGCCCTCCAAAAAACAAAATCTGAAGTACGGAAATCGTCAATCCTCGGTACGGAAACCGCACCGAGAACGCGATTTCCTCGGTACGGAAACCACCACTACTGCCCAAGGTACGGAAACCGTACCACTATCTATATCTCGGGGAGGGGACAGTCAGAAGGCCCGCGGAGCGCGCCCACTCAAGGGCGCCGAAGCGAGCGGGCCGGGCACACCGGAGCGCACCGAGGTGATTCAGAACAGGATTGCCCAGCGCCTCGGCGCAGACGGCTGGCTGAAGCTGTCAATCCTCGAGCCCAGCGAGCTCGATCAGATCACAGCGAAGGAAGCGGCGGGCACGCTCGACCGTCTGGAGCTGTATGCCCTCTTCGCATCGAAGAGAAACGAAAGTGCTGCGTAATGCAGCAATCAACCTGGAGCCTAGTGCAATGTCGAACAATGAGAGCTTTGATTGGTGTGCAACAAACGGGGATGTGATTGTGCCGGAGCAGAGAGCAACCGCCGTCTATGTAAACCACTGGGGCCAAGCCGTCATCAAGCAGGAACGCGCCTGGAACGAAGAGGAAGATGTTATCGTCGTCATATGCAAGGAGTTCCTGCCCGACGTCATCGCTAGACTTCGTGCGGTTGTCGATGCAAATCCGCAGCGAACGGATCCTGATGTCCTAAAGCGGGAGGAGGCGGTGGAGCAAGAGGCCGCGAGGCAGTCCACGGCAGGTCCTGTTGCGCGCCCCACTGACGGATCGCTGGCATGACGGAAATTCGCGTCGATAGCGACAAAGCGGAGCGCATCATCTCCCAGACGCTCCGGGATAGTTACGGCTTGTTGCCGTCAAAAGCGAACGAAGCCGCCGCGGATCTTCTACGCCGGTTGAACTCCTCGATGCCGACACCGAGCAACCAACCATTTCAGGGTTTTTGCCTAATCCGATCCAGCCCGCCGCGAGCATCCACCATCGACGATGCGCTTTGGAAGCGCGTTTATGATCTGGCGGAAGATCTGCCACCGGGTGTCGCCGACGCGGTGAAGTGGTGAGCAGGAGAATGCCGCGTTCAGGAGCTAATTGATGCCCGATCAGAGATTGACAAGGCGGCAAGCGCAGGTCTGCGAACTCCTTGCCGTCGGCAAAACCAACAAAGAGATCGCTGCGGAGCTCCGAATGGCGGCTAGGACAGTCGAGACCCATCGAGCAGCAATCTACGAGAAGATGGGCGTTCGCAACGTGGTTGAATTGGTCAGGAAGACATTGGGAGCAACGGTATGACGGAGCGATATTGGGCGGTCGCGCAGACGGTTTCTAAGATGGAGCACATTGCGCGCCGGGACATCGAGAAGGGCGGCCACGGTGCTTTTCTACCGACCTACGCGCGTTCCTGGAAGGTCGACGGCCATGACTATCGCAAGGAAGTGCCGCAATTCACCGGCTACGTGTTCTTCATGACCTATGCCCGAGACTGGGCGGGGATCCCCGATATTCACGGCGTCTACCGTGTGCCCGCGAACCCCTGCGGCAAAGCACAGCGCGTCACCGATGAGGAGATGCTCAGGATGTTCTTTGGGCACGTGAGGGGCGAGCACAACGAGCAGGCCGCGCCTCGGTACACGCGCTACTACAATCCGAGCCGGCAGCCGACCAAAGGTAGGAAACGACGTCCGCGGCCTCGGCGCAGCAAGATGGTGAGAAACGCCGTGTCTATGTAGTCTCCACAATATGCAAATCGCCCAGCGGCATGGCATTCCTCAGTCAACGGTGTCGATGTTGGGTGCAACCCTTGCCGCCGGGCCTGCCACAACTATGGTTTAGGCCAGAGGGTTTTCATTGGGGATTTTCGGTGCAGGATTATCCAAATTCGACGTTGCGAGCGTGATTTGCCGCCGGCTGGCCCACCCGAGAACAGCTTATCTAAGATTGACCTCCCAAGCATGTCTGATGAGGTGCTTGGGGTAGCTGGACGGTGTCAGGCCAACAAATGCGTTGTGAGCGTCGATGTCGTCCAGCACGCCAGGTGGACGTTCAACGGGGAGTTGGTCGCTTGGCCAAAGGACGCGGAGCTTATGCTTAGCGGCGAAAGCGAGTTCGTCCACTTTGAACCCGACAACACTGGAACTGGCCGTCAGGAAGAATACCGGGCCAACGACCCAAGCGGTGCACTGCACCTCTTTTTTGAGGGCGGGCAGTCTATTGGTCGCTTCGATTTCAGTCGGCCTACTCCAAGCGATGTGGTTGGCCCCAGTTTGCCACATCGGTCCTTGTCTAAGACCTAGCCAAATGTACCACTTGGGAGGCGGTTCCTGCCATAGTCTAAGACGCTCCCTGTCAGTGAACGATGTTATTCGAGTTGCGGGGTCAGCGAACTCAAACACCATCGTGAACATGGCTGCCCACGCGGCTAGACCTCGTCGATTCCACGCCGTGAAATCTGGCCAAGTGTCACCGAGCATGGGTTCTAATGTCGGTCGGGCTTGAGTTTGAAGCCGGCTCATCCAGCCGGTATTGCATCGCTCGCAGACGAGCTTGAGTTTCTGATTTTTGTAATTTCCCCTTCGGTGTAGCATTCCCTCCTTAGGCGTAGGTAGGGGCCTTTGATTAGCTACATTAAATACTAAGTCGCTGGTTATGTGGCCGATGGCGCCTAACGGCGCAGGGAGGTGGGGTCCAAGCCAATCCGCCCAAAGGTGTTCGCCAGTGAGGGTAGTTCGGGATCCACAGAAAATGCACTCTTTTGGAGACTGGACGGCACTCATGCCAAAAGACTCTTATAGCAAAAAGGAAGCTCAGACTCGGTTCGAGACTGCGCTAAAGGGCGCGCTTAAGACGCCTCACGAGCCGCTGAAGGAAAGCCGAAGGTGAAAAAGCAGCCAAGAAAAATATCCGCCGATAAGAGTCGAGCAACTAAGCAGCCAGTTTAAGAGGCCAAAGCAGCTTGATCCCAACCGCGATGGCAAGGAAGCACAAGACCCACATAACGATCGGGCCCGACGCTCCTTCGAACGTGAATCCCAGCCCGCCAAACTTTATTCGGCCTTCCGTGCTCCTGAACAACGAGATGATAAGGAAGGAAGCTGCGGCCGCAAAGGGAAGTCCGATAGTCGCCGGGAAATGGTCAAAAACGAGATTCCACTTCTCGTTGCCCCATTCGGTGACGATGAAGATTACGAACAACGCGATACTGCCGATAATTCCGACGATAGCTGAAATGTAGACGATATTGTCCAGGTCTGCTTGATCGATGATCGGACCTTTGTCGTCGCCTTCGGTCATAGGCTCCCCTTTTTTGTGAGACGAAAACGCGACGGTTCTTAGTGGCGCTTCTGAGCCATTAACTTTTGAGCGTTGAGGAGTTGCGCCCGCTTCCTCGAAGCGTAGGCTTCAGGATGCTTTTCTTCAAAGAAAGCATCCAGTTCTGCGAAGTCCATGGAGGCGGTACTCCAGTTATCCGTAATCGCGTCTTCTGTCTCAAGGGGCGTGTGGATGTCCCAGTAGGAGCCGTAAATCACTTCGGTGCCGTGTTCGTTCTTGTAAAATATTCGATAGCAGGGCTGGACGCCGGCGCCTCGGATACCGATCCGCACATGAGCATTCCCGTGTGCCTTCAGGCACGTTTCCATCTTCTGCCTGACGCCGGCCAGATAACCGCGTTGATCAGCCAACGAGGGCCAAACCGACGCAAGTGTGGAATCCTTCGCAATGGCTTTAGGCAATTGAGCATCTCCCTAGGGTAAAGCCGGCATCATACTCAGGGTTGCGCGAAAAGTAAGCGCAATTGCGCGGCTCTGCCGATGTCTTTCGATCTAATCATGTCTTTCGATCTAATCACAACCTGACCGGAGGCAGGCGCTCAAACCGCCTGAGCCGATATGTCCAGCAAAGTAGTGAAAAGTGCTGCGCCGCCAAATGCAGGGAAGGGGCGGATCAAGGGAGTCCCCAACAAAACCACGGCGCTGCTTAAGGACGCGATCATTCGCGCTGCTGAGGCCGTGGGTGAGGATATGAATGGCAAGGGCAAGCTGACCGGCTATTGCAAATACCTCGCGAAGAACGAGCCCAAGGCGTTCGCAGCGCTTCTAGGCCGGGTGTTGCCAATGCAGGTGACGGGAGCAGACGGCGGCTCTCTGGTCGTCGAGGTCAGGCGCTTTGCGGATTAGCCTGCCGAACAAATGGGAGCCGAGACACTACCAGCGGCCCCTTTGGAACTACCTGGAAAAGGGCGGCAAGAGAGCGATCGAGATAGCGCATCGCCGTTGGGGTAAGGATGACGTTGCACTGCATCGAACTGCCATCGCAGCCCATGAGCGCGTGGCGTCGTATTGGCATTGCCTTCCAGAGTTTGCACAGGCCCGCAAGGCGGTGTGGACAGCGGTCAGCCCTCATACGGGGAAGCGCAGAATAGATGAGGCCTTCCCGCCCGAGCTGCGGGAGAGCACCAACGACAACGAGATGTTCATCCGGTTCAAGATCGGATCGACCTGGCAGGTTATCGGATCTGATCGTTACGATGGTCTTGTTGGCGCTGGCGTTGCTGGTGTTGTGTTCTCTGAATTTGCGCTCTCCAACCCGTCATCGTGGGGGTACATTCGCCCGATGGTGGAGGAGAACGATGGCTGGGCCGCGTTCATTACGACGCCACGTGGTCGGAACCATGCCAAAGCTATGTTCGACATGGCTAAGGCGAATCCAAAGTGGTTTGCTGAAGTCTCGACGGTTCACGATACAGGGGCGCTGAGCCCAGACCAGCTTGAAGAATCGCTGGCGGAATACATCGCGCTCTACGGCGAGGACGTAGGGCAAGCGCAATTTGATCAGGAATACCTCTGCTCGTTCAATGCCGCGATCCTGGGTGCTTACTTCGCCCGCGAGATGATGGCGCTGCGGGCTGAGGGCCGGGTCAAAGAGATTGAGCCGCTACCCAATAGGCCCGTTCACAGAGCCTGGGACATCGGCGTGAGGGACGACACGAGCATCTGGTGGTTTCAGGTCGTCAATGGCCAGCCGCGGATATTCGACTGCTACACGGCTTCCGGCGCTGGCGTCGATCACTACGCTGAGATCGTACACGCCAAGCCCTACGAGCCCGGTATCGACTTCGTTCCGCATGATGCCAAGGTCAAGGAGTGGGGAACGGGCCGAACCCGTGTCGAGACCATGGAATCGCTGCACCTTCGGCCGCAGCTCGTGCCGATGGCTTCGTTCCTGGATGGCATCAATGCGGCGCGCCTAACGCTCAAGAAGGCGGTATTTCACCCTCGCTGCGAGGATAAGGGCCTGGCCGCTCTGGAGCAGTACCGGCGCGAATGGGACGACGAGAAGAAGACATTCAAGGCCACTGACGTGCACGACTGGACGGCGCACCTATCCGCGGCGTTCCGGTATCTGTCGCTGTCATGGCGCAACGTGGTCGAGGTGATTGAGGAGCCCAAGCGGGTTCCGAAGCCCGGCCAATTCGTGCCCCCTCCGATCCGAGAGAGCACTGGGAAAAGGATACGCGTGTGACCGACACTGCCGGCATCCAAGGCCACAGCGAAGCGGGAGAGGAGGCGCGCGAGGACCGCGAGCCGAAGTCGTCCCGCGTTTGGCTGGCGATGATCGAGCAGGCCGAGCACGACTTCAAGGACTGGCAGACCAAGGCGGATAACCTCGACAAGCTCTATGCGAACCTGAACCATCTGGCGAGCGATAGCCGCGACCGTCAGTTTCAGATGTTCTGGGCCAATATTCAGGTGTTGGGCCCGTCGATCTATTCCCGGCCTCCTATTCCTGTCGTCGTGCCGCGGTTCAAGGATCGCAAGCCGGTCCCGCGCATGGCCTCCGAGCTATTGGAGCGCAGCACAGCGGTCGGGTTCGAGCTCGAAGACATTGACGGCATCATGCGCCTGGTGCGCGATGACCTGACTGTTGTTGCCCGTGGCTGCGCTTGGGTGCGCTATGAGGCGAACGAGGACGGCAAGGGGCAGCGCGTCTGCCTCGACTTCGCCGATCGCAAGGACTTCCTCCACCCGATGGCACGCACATGGCGGGAGATGCCGTGGGTGGCCAAGCGATCTTGGCTCTGCGAAGACGAGATGGAGGATCGGTTCAAGGAGACCTCAGGCGGGGCCTACAAGAACGCCTCATACGAGGTCCGCAAGACCGACGACAGCAAGGACGACGGCGAGAAGAAGGCCGGCGTCTGGGAGATCTGGCACAAGTACGAGAACAAGGTCGTCTGGGTCACTGAGGGCGTCGATGAGACGCTTGATGAGGGCGAGCCGCATCTGGAGCTGGAAGGCTTCTTCCCGTGCCCGAGGCCGGCCTATGGCACGATACAGCGCCGTTCGCTGCTGCCCGTGCCGGACATGCTGTTCTACAAGGACCAGCTGGAGGAGATCAACGAGCTTACGGCCCGCATCGGCGCGCTGAGTGATGCTCTTCAGGTCAGGGGCTTCTACCCGGCCGGTGCTGGCGAGCTCGGTGATGCCATTGAGACCGCGATCAAGTCCACGGTCGGCAATCAGGTCCTGATCCCGATCTCGAACTGGTCGCTGCTGGGTGGCGCTTCAGCCAAGGATACCATCGTCTGGCTGCCGATTGACCAGGTAGCAACGACCATCGTCCAGCTGGTGGAACTGCGCAAGCAACTGATCGCCGACGTTTACGAGATCACGGGACTTTCGGACATCATGCGCGGCGCTACCGAGGCCAGCGAGACGGCCACGGCTCAGCAGCTCAAGAGCCAGTACGGCTCGGTGCGCATCAAGGACCGGCAGAACGAGCTGGCGCGGTTTGCGCGGGATTTGGTGCGGATCAGCGCCGAGATCATGGCCGAGAACTTCACGTCCAAGACCATGCTCGAAATGTCGCAGCTTGACATCGAGACCGATGCGGACATCAAGGCCAAGATCAAGCCGCTTGAGCAGCAGATCAAGGCGATCATCGCCAAGGTCGAGCAGGCCAAGGCCGATCCACAGATGATGCAGCAGGCTAAGGCCAACCCTGAGCAGGCGCAGCAGATGCTACAGCAGGCCCAGCAGCAGGCGCAGGGGCTCAAGGAGCAGATCGACGAGCTGAACGAGATTGCGACCGTCGAGAAGGTCATGAAGCTGCTTCGTGACCAGAAGACGCGGCCCTTCGTGCTGGACATCGAGACGGATTCGACCATCGCGCCGGACGAGAACGCGCAGAAGCAGCGCGCGACCGAGTTTATCACGGCAGTCGGCGGCTTCATGGGGCAGGCGATTCCGCTCGTGCAGGCTGTTCCTCAGGCCTCCAAGCTGATGGCCGAAACCCTGAAATACGTGGCGGGTCAGTTCCGCGCCGGCCGCCAGTTGGAGGGCGTGATCGAGGAGTTCGCCGACGATATGGCGACGATGGCCAAGCAGCCGAAGCCGCCGGACCCGGCACAGGCGAAGGCTCAGGCTGACGCTCAGGCGACGCAGCAGGCCATGCAGGTCGAGCAGCAGCGCCACGAGCGCGAGCAGCAGGCCGCTCAGTTGGAACAGCAGCGCAAGGACACAGAGGCTAAGGCCAATCAGGAGCGTGAGGCCACGCGGCTCCAGACTGACCTTGCCAACAAGGCCGCAGACGAAAAGCGCAAGGAGAGCGAGCTGAACGCAAAGCTGGCAAACCTTGGCGCCGAAGAACAGCGGAAGGCGCAAGAGCATGACCAGGCCATGGATATTGGCCTGCTTCAGCTCGAAAAACTCCGGCTCGAGATCGAGGGCGTGAAGGTCAAGACGGCAGCGACCGTTGAGACTACCAAGGCCCAGATCGAGCACACCGAGACGCAGACCGACAACGCCATACGGTCGACCGATGCAAGTGTGCAGGCAACGGCTGATAGCACTGCAATCAAAGCCCAAGCGGCCAAGAGCAAGGAGCCGGCGTAATGCGCGGCACTTGGGTCATCCGCAACGGCAGGATCGTCGAGAAGGGCGGATCAGAGGACGTTCGGCCGGCACCGGCGCGATCAGACCTGCCTTTCCCGATGCTCATCAGCGACGAGATGCAGGCGTGTGAGCACGTTGACGGCAGGTTTTACACGTCGAAGTCCGAGTTTCGGAAGGTCACGCGCGCGAATGGCCTGACCGAAGTCGGAACTGAAAAGATCAATCGACCACGGCCGAAGGTGTCCAAGGCAGAACGTGCTGCGGGCATTGACCGGGCCGTGGAGCGGGCAGCCGCTCGCGTCCTCTAACCGCACCCTCTCAGACAGGATGATACCATGACCGATGCAGCAGTTGTCGCTGATAGCGCACCCGCGCCAGATGCCGATGTTGGCGGTGCCGTCATCAACGAGAACGCGCCCGGATTTAACTCACCGCTCGGCTCGCAGATCCCGCCTGAGGCTCAGGCCAAGGCAGAGGTCCCGGCCAAGCCCGCATCGCTCGACGACAGCATTGATCGTGCCATCGCCAAAAGCGCGGCCAAGCAGGCCGAGCCGAAAGCGGATGCGAAGGTAGACCCGAAAGCCGACGCCAAGGCTGAACCAGTCAAGGAAGCGCCTGTACGAGGCGAGGGCGGCAAGTTCGCTCCCAAACAGCCCGACGCCGCGGCTGCCGTGGCTCAGGATGCGGGCAAGCAGGCCGAGCCTTCCAAGCCGAGCTTCACGGCCAGCGAAGCCCCGACGCGCTTCTCTGATGATGCCAAGAAGGAATGGGCGACGACGCCGGAGCCCGTGCGCCGGGAGACCGAGCGCGCGATCAAGGAACTGACGGACGGCTTCCAGAAATACAAGCAGTCGGCCGAGCGCGACCAGGGACTGGCCGAGTTTCACGAGATGGCCGCCAAGAGCGGTACTGACGTGAAGACGGCGCTGTCCAAGTATACCGCGCTCGAGGGCCTGCTTCGCTCCGACCCGATCAAGGGGCTGAACGAGGTCTGCAACAACATGGGCCTGTCGCTTCGTGACGTGGCCGCGCATGTGCTGAACCAGAAGCCGGAAGAGCAGGCGAGCCAGCAGGACGCCGTGATCCGCGAGTTGCGGCAGGAATTGGCTGCGATCAAGCAACAGGTCGGTGGTGTCACCCAGACCATTGAGCAGCAGCGCGAACAGGCGACGCTGACCGAGATCAACAAGTTTGCTGCGGAGAACCCGCGCTTCGAAGAACTGGCGGACGACATCGCCTTCTTCATGAAGTCGGGCCGCGCGAAAGACCTTCCTGAAGCCTACCAACTGGCGGAACGGCTCAACCCCGCGCCCGCCGGCCAGGCCAAGGATGCTGCCCCCGCAGCCTCATCCGCTGCACCCGAGCCCCCGGTTCATCCCGACAAGGGCCAGAAGTCCATCAACGGCGCCCCTTCAGCAGGCTCAACCCCCGCAGCGAAGAAGCGCGTCACCCGATCACTCGATGAAGCCCTGGACCGAGCCTTTGGGCAGGCAGGGTAGGAGATAACAAATGGCCATTAATCCGGTCGCAAACTACCAGCAGGTGCTTTCGATGGCACTTGAGGAGCGGGCGCCTGCTTGGCAGGATCTCGTTTCAAACGGCAATGCGCTTCTCGCTGTGCTTCGTCGCAAAGGTCTGTGGGAGTCCTATTCTGGCCCCCGCATCCGCGAAACCCTCCAGATCGCCAAGCAGGATGCCCAGTGGTATTCCGGCTATGACTTCCTGGAAAATCCGCCGATCGAGCTGTTCAACGACGCCTACTACACCCCCAAGATGGTGGCCGTCCCGATCAGCCTGACGATGGAAGAGATCCTGAACAACCAGGGATCGAACCAGCTCAAGCCAGTCCTCAAGTCCTACATGATGGCAGCGGAAGGCGCGCTTGAAGATGCTATGGACCAGGGCATCCACTCGGATGGCACGGCCAACGGCGGCAAGCAGATTACCGGCCTTGCGGCGGCGGTTCCGATCGTCACCAACTCCGGCACCTATGGCGGCATCGACCGCGGCGCCAATGCGATCTGGCGTACCACGACCTACGACATCCACACGCAGTTTCCGACCATCGGAACGCAGGCGACATCCACGACCATCCGTCCGATCCTCAACCGCGTCATGACGGCCCGCTCCCGTGGCCGTCGCTATGCGGATTTGCTCCTGATGAGCCCGGAGCATTATGAGGCCTACGACGCGGCCACGCTGGCGATCCAGCGCACCACCAACTCGTCGAGCGAGCTCGGCAAGCTGGGCTTCTCCTCGCTGGAGTACATCGGCGGCGGCAAGCGTGCGGAAATCGTCATGGATGGCGGTATCGGCTCCAACATGCCCGCCAATACCACCTACGGTCTGGACACCGACAGCCTCCGGCTCCGGTACAACGCCAGCCGCAACTTCGACAAGCTGTTCGAGGGCGATGGCCAGAAGCCGATCAACCAGGATGCGCTTGCGCAGTTCATCGGCTGGATGGGCGAGCTCACCATGACCAACCCGCTGTTCTGCTGGCGCTTGTACGACAGCGTCCCGGCGTCGTGAGGTAAATGATGATCATCACGGTTGGCACATACGCCGATATCGTGGCGTTGAAGGCGGCTCTAGGGCCGCCGAAAGCGCTATTTTATCGGTATCTCGCAGCAAATCCGCCGTCTCCGGAGCAGGCGAACGTACTGGCTATCTACGAAGGCGAGCTCGCCTTCAAGACCGGTACTTTGACCAGCCCGGTAACGGTGCCAACTCCATCGGTAATTCTGGGAGATTTCCCGGAGGCTGTGGAGCTTTCATCCATCAGTTACACCTAAGGGAGCCAATAAAATGGTTGCATCTATTCCCGTCACGCCGAGCCTCGGCATCGACACTTCGGCCGTCTACAAATCGACGGACAGCTACAACTACAGCCGCATCCCGCTCGGCACGACCATCCGTGCGCAGAACGGGCGCATGTACGTCTTCGTGCAGGCATCTGCGGGCATTGCCGATGCTACGGCGTCGGTCCTGACCGAGCCTGCGATGACTGTCGCCGGTGGTGCCGGTGCGTACACCACCCGTTCAGGTGCTGTGTCCACGGGCGATCGGTTCTGGATCGAGTCCAACGCGATCTAAACGACGACCAGGCGGGGCTGCGGCCCCGCTTCCCCCTTTGCATTCCCTCAGACGGAGAAATCCAGTGCTCAACAAAGCCGATCCACTCGTTGTCCCCATCTTCAAGATCCACACCACGAAGAACGACACCAAGAGCCGAGAGGCGGGCCGGCCGATCTTCGACGATATGGAGGTGGTCGAGGTCCGTTTCGCAGGCGACCGCAACAAGATAAGTGTGTTCCCGGCTCACACCATTTGCGGCGAGGCTGTCGACGACAATGGCGACACCATCAGGATTACCTATGCAGAGCGCTGGGCAGACCAATACAAGCGCTTCAAGGCCAAGTCCCAGCAGATTGCCGAAGGCACGCCGGTCGATGAGCTGCCGTTCCTGACGCAGGCCAAGCGCTCCGAGCTCAAGGCGCTCAGCATCTACACTGCGGAGGCTCTTGCAGCTCTCGACGGCCAGCCGCTGAAAAACCTCGGGCAGGGTGGCCGCGAACTGAAGAACCAGGCTCAGGCCTATCTCGACAACGCTTCTGGCTCTGCCAACGTAACGAAGATGGCGGCCGAACTTGAAGAGCTTCGTCGTACCGTCGCCGAGCTCCGATCCGACAAGTCGCCGTCTACTGATTCACAATTCGCGTCGTGGACCTCCGATCAGATCAAGGATTGGATCGAAGAAAAGATCAGCGAGCGCCCGAAGGGGAACCCCTCGCATTCGACGCTGGTTAAACGTGCGGACGAGATCGCCATTGGTCTCGCCGATGAACAGGCAGCCTAGGGGGCTATCATGATTCAATCGACCGACGTGGTGTTTCGCACGATCGAAGTTCCGATCGTAACCATCAACGACTCGAACGATGACGACAAGCGCACGATGGACATCATCGAGCTTTCATATCCCGATGGGAAGGTCATTGCATTCCCGGCAGACGACAAGAGCCCAGAGACCGGCAAGCGCTACCGCGAGATGTATCCGGAGAAATTCGAGGCATTCAAGAACGGCAAGATCGACCCTGACCGGGCCGAACAGTTGAAGCAGGAGATCGCGGATCGCCAAGCTGAGCTGGACGGCACGAAGAAAGCTCCTGATGACGAGCGGGTGCAGGAAAACCTCGGCTACGGCGAGATCAAGCCGGGTGAGAGCCCGCACGATGCGACCAAGCCGGCGGGCATCGAGCAGCCGGCACTGCTCGGCCCCGATCCGGTCGTGACGGAGCTGCCTAAGAACGGGCTTGGCGCTTCACCGAAGATCGGGCCGGTCAAGGAGCCGGCATAAATGACCCTGCTGTCGGCTTGTGTGGAAGCAGCTATTGAACTGAACCAAACGGAGCCGACAGCTATCTTTGCTTCTACGGACAAGTTATCAAAGGAGCTTCGCGTTCAGGCGAACAAGTCCGCGACCGCGATCATGAAGGCCTATGATTGGCAGGCGCTGACCAAGCGCGCGACGATCACAGGCAACAGCGCTTTAAAGGCATTCAGCCTGCCGAGCGACTACGATCGGATGGTTTCCAAGACGAACCTCGCCAGCAGTGCTTCGAACATCGATCTGGTGAAGGCGACGGACCTGGACCAGTGGGATTATTTCCAGAACCATCTGAGCACGACCGTGCCGGGGTATTGGATGATCCTAGGTGGCCAGCTTCAGGTCATGCCGGCGCCGGGCACCGGTGTGGTGCATTCCTACTATTACGTCAGCAAGAACTGCGTGACCGGAGACAAGCCCGCATTCACTGCGGATTCCGACACGTTCGTCTTGCCCGAGCGCCTGCTGACGCTGTCGCTAATCTGGCGCTGGCGAGCATCCAAGCGGATGGAATACGCCGAAGATCTGACCAACTACGAAATCGCGCTCGCCGAAGAGACTTCAAAGGACAAGGGAAGCCGAGTGCTTGTGGTTGGCCGTCAGCGCGTGCCGTACAACGTCAAGACGGCCTACCCGGGGCCGCTCGGATGAGGCGCCCCGCAGCGCCGGTCAAACCGCGACTGGCAAAGATGGCAACATTCCCGGCGCCGGTTGGCGGCTGGATCAAGAACGTCAATCTGGCGACGCCCGACGCACGCCGGCCTGACGGATCAAGGGTGAACGGCGCGTTCCTGCTTGAGAACTGGTTTCCAACCGCGACCGGAGTTCGGATGCGGGCCGGTTCAAGCCTATTCGCAACGATTGGTGACGGGACGCGCGACGTTGTTTCGATGTTCGCCTATGCGAACGGCAACAACCAGAAGCTATTCGGCGCGACCTCGAACGCAATCTATGACGCGACGGCGGGCGGAACTGTCACGTCGGCCGCGGTCGGAAGCCAGACCAGCGGCGACTGGTCTTTTGTCCAGTTCTCGAACACAGGTGGGACCTTCCTTCGCGGCGTCAATGGGGCCGATACGTCCCAAGTGTTTGACGGAACTGCATGGGCGACGACGCCGGCACTGACGGGTGTCTCGTCGAGCGCTCTGACGCACGTTTGGTCTCATCAGCGGCGCCTCTTCTTCATCCAGGGTGGTACGCTTGATGCTTGGTATTTGGCTGCCGATGCCATCGGCGGCGCACTAATGAAGCTGCCGCTGGGCGGCGTGTTCAAGCGCGGCGGGTCGCTTTTGTTCGGGGCTTCCTGGTCCCTGGAGACCGGGGCCGGTCTTTCCGCTCAGTGTGTGTTTGTTTCAACGGAAGGTGAGGCGGCGGTCTATCAAGGCACAGACCCGAGCACGGCTTCCACGTGGTCGCTTGTCGGTGTCTATCGGATCGGCAAGCCGCGCGGGCCTAAAGCCAAGATCGATGCCGGCGGCGACATCGTCATTGCGACGGACGTGGGGTTCGTCCCACTTTCGCAGGCCGTGCAGCGCGATTATGCCGCGCTCTCGCCGGCCGCGATCTCGTATTCGATCGAAACGGCATGGAACGAGGCCGTTGCCGATCGTTCGGCATCAAACTGGCATTGTGAGGTATGGCCCACAAAGCAGATGGTGCTGGTGGCGCTGCCAACGCCATCGGGCCAGACGCCAACAATGTTCGTGGCCAATGCGAGAACCGGGGCATGGGCGCCCTATACGGGCTGGACAAGCACATGCCTGCAACTATTCGGGACGCGCATGTTCTTCGGATCTACCGCTGGCAAGATCGTCGAGGCCGAGGTTGGTGGCGCTGACCAAGGCATTTCGTACACGGCATCATGTGTACCGTTATTCGATCCGCTGAAGTCTCCGGCGGCGCTCAAGACAAGTCTTCTGATGCGCGCCACGGTGCGCGCTCCTGTCGAGGTCGTGCCGCAACTGTCGCTGCAAGCTGATTTCGTGGTCAATATGCCGACCGTTCCTGATGCGGCCCTCGTTTCGGCAGGCGATGTGTGGGGCGTCGGTATCTGGGGTGTGGCGAAGTGGGGCGTTGCTCAGATTCTCAAGGTATTTCAGCGCTGGCAGTCGGTTGGAGGTAGCGGATACGCGATTGCGCCGGGTGTCCAGATCACGAGCGGCAATATCTCGGCGCCCGACCTCGAGCTCGTTCAAGTCGACGTGACCTATGACCAAGGCGATATCGTTACGTGATCGTCACGGATGAGCGGGTTGCGCGCTTTGTCGGAGAACGGTGTGGGGTAGTAGTTGCCCCTCCCTTCACGGCCATGGGGATTGAGCGCGAAGGACAGATCACGGCCGGCGTGCTGTTCAACTACTACACGGTGCACGATATCGCCGTCACCGTGGCTGGAGAACGCTTCAACCGCGAGTTTTTGGTCGCAGTCGGCAAATACGTTTTCGTCCAAATTGGGTGTTTGCGCATGTCGATGATGACCGAGCAGCCAAAGGTCATCGACCTTGCCATCAGGCTCGGAGCCAAGGTTGAAGGCGTGAAGCGAGATTATTTTGGCAAGGGCAGGGACGCCACAATGCTTGGCATCCTGCGCGAAGACTGGGGTTATTGATGCAAGATTCACCGAGTCCGCCTCCCGCGCCTGATCCGGTAGCCACTGCAAAGGCGCAGGGCGACATGAACCAGAACACTGCGACGACGCAGCAGCTTCTGAACATGACCAACCAGGTAACGCCTGATGGCTCCCTGACGTACAACCAGAGCGGGACAAACTCTTTCACGGGCGCTGACGGGAAAACCTATAGCGTTCCGCAGTTCACGGCGACGCAGACGCTCTCGCCGACGCAGCAGCTGCTTAAGACGCTGTCGGACAAGACCAAGCAGAACATCGGCCAGATCGGCGTCGACCAGTCGGCCAAGATCGGCGGCATTCTCGGGACCAACGTCAACCTCAGTAACGACGCCGTGGAAGGGCGGCTGATGGATCTGGCGACAAAGCGTCTAGATCCGCAGTTTGCGCGCAGTGAGGACGCTCTTCGGACGCGCTTGAGCAATCAGGGTGTGCAGCCTGGCTCGGAAGCATGGAACGCGGAAATGACGCAGTTCCAGCAAGGCAAGAACGACGCGCTTGATCAACTCCTGCTGAACGGACGCCAGCAGTCCGTCAACGAAATTCTCACTGAGCGTAACCAGCCCTTGAACGAGATTTCGGCACTGATGTCGGGGTCTCAGGTTTCACAGCCGAACTTCACAAGCACGCCGCAGACGCAGGTTGCTGGTGTCGACTATGCCGGCATGGTCAACAACAACTACAATGCACTGAACGATCAGTACAAGACGCAGATCGGGCAGCAGAACGCCGCGATGGGCGGCCTGTTTGGGCTCGCCGGGACGCTCGGTGGCTCTGCCATCAAGTACGGCGCACCACTCATGATGATGTCTGACAGGCGCCTGAAATCGGACATTGAGCGCATCGGCATAACCAAGCATGGCTTGCCGCTTTACGAATACACGATCTTCGGCGAGCGCCATCGCGGCGTGATGGCTGATGAGGTCGAGAAGGTGATGCCTGAGGCTGTGGCGGCACATTCGAGCGGCTTCAAGATGGTCAATTACAGCATGCTGGGGCTTGCCTGATGGCCGCGTTCACCTGGGGCGATGCCGGCGCACAGCTCACGCCGGAGGCGATTGCTGCGCAGCGTAAGATCGCTCAGGCCATGATGGCACGAGGTGCGGACTATTCGCCCGTGCAGTCGTGGACACAGGGCGCAGCGCGTGTCGCTGAGGGCCTCATGGGCGGCCTCGATGCCGGACGCGCTGACATGGCCGAGCGACAGAACGCTACGGCTGAAAAGGAGTTGCTAGCATCGCTGATCGGCGGCGGCGCACCTACCAATATCGTCCCGCCGGTGGCAGCAGTAGCTCCTTCTGCTCCTGCTGTGGCTCCTGCGGTTGCACCGGCAGCCGCCGGTGATGCAGCCTCTGCAATCGCCAGCATCGAGAGCGGCGGCAAGTACGATTTGCTCGGGCCCGTCACCAAGACCGGCGACCGTGCCTATGGCAAATATCAGGTCATGGGCGCGAACATTCCAGAGTGGACAAAGGCCCATCTCGGTCAGGCTCTGACGCCCGAGCAGTTCCTTGCAAACCCGCAGGCACAGGACGCGGTGTTTCAGGGTCGCTTCGGGCAGTATGCCCAGAAGTACGGCCCCGAAGGCGCAGCTAAAGCATGGTTTGCCGGCGAAAAGGGCATGAACAACCCGAACGCCAAAGATCAGCTTGGCACGTCGGTGCAGTCCTATGCTGATCGTTTTTCGAACGCCTATGGCGCGCCTGCACAGGTTGCCGCGGCAGATCCCGCAGCATTGCCAGTCAACGCGCAATCGGCCGAAGGCTATGCCATCCCCGGCCAGCCTTCTCCAGGCGTGCAGGCGGTTGCCGCTGCGGCTCCGGCATCCGGCATCAATCCCAAACTGCTCACGGCGATGGCGAGCCCCTACGTTAGCGACGGCACCAAGAAGGTGCTAGGGATTATGCTGCAAAGCCAGCTTTCGAGTGAAGGCGTGACGCCGATCGATGCCGGCAACAAGATCATTCTGACGGATAAGCGCGGCAATGTCGTGCGCGAGCTGCCGAAGGGCGAGCCGAACAAGGGGCCGGAATACGGCGTCATCGGTAAGGACCAGTTCGGCAATGAGCAGTATGGCTGGCGCGATCCGCGAACGCAGTCTGTTACGCCGGGTCCGCAGCAGGGCGGCGCAACGGGTGCGCCTCCGGTCATTACCGCTCCTGACGGCTCCACTGTCCCGGTTCTGCCTGGCCAAGATCCCAAGGTGATCCGTGAGGCCGTATCCAAGGCGGCGGCTGGATCTGCTCTTCCTGCCAGCTTCGACGATACCACGAAGCTGCGCCACGAAGTCACGCAGCTGCCGTCCTATAAGAACATCGCTCAGGCTGCGCCGATCTATAAATCGATGGTGGAGACGGCCGGGACAAACTCAAAGGCCTCGGACCTCAACCTGGTCTACGGCCTCGGCAAGATCATGGACCCGAACTCGGTGGTTCGTGAGGGCGAAATGGTCATGGTCAAGAACACGGCCTCGCTGCCTGATTGGCTGGTTGGTGCTGCCAACTCGCTCAACGGCGGCGCTGCGCTGACGCCAGAGACGCGGGCCGCGATCCTCAAGGAGGCCCACAACCGCATCACGTCCTACAAGACGATGTACGACCAGGATGCCAACCACTACCGCGGCATTGCGACACGAAACCGGGCCAATCCGCAGGATGTCGTGCCCGATTTCGGGGAGTTCAAGCCGTATGCCCCAGCGGTGGCGCCGACCCCGGCCGCCATTGATGACCTCGTGAAGAAGTACAGCAAATAATGGCGACGCTGGACGAACTCGGGAAGGCACTCGTAAACGCTGACGCCGCGGGCGACGCTGATGCGGCTCGCGCACTCGCTGGCGAGATCACGCGACTGAGGCAGTCCGCGGCACCCGCGACAGCTCCTATCGTTGCTTCCGCCGACCCGTTTGCGGCTTCAACCGGCGCGGAAGTCCCGCAAGCGCTCGCCTCAATGGGCTATGGCGAGCTCGCTAAAACCGCAGGACGCACAGCTGACAATATCGTCCGTTCCGCTGCAAACAGTCTGACCTTTGGCATGGCCGATCGCTTTGCCGGTGGCATGGATGCTCTCACTGGTCGTGCCCCATCCTACTCGGAAGGCGTTAAGACGCAGCATGCCGAAACCGAGGCGCGGCGCGCGGAGCAGCCCGCGGCGACTGTGGTCGGCGACGTCGCGGGCGGACTGACAGGCGGCGTTGGCCTCCTCAAGAGCGGCGTCACGCTCGCCGGCCGCGTTGGTCCGGCGCTGCTGCCGCGTGTCATTGGCTACGGTGCGGAAGGCGGTGCTTATGGCGCAGCGCACGGCGCGGGCAGCACTTATTCCGAGCGGATCGCCGACTACATCGAGGCAGCCAAGAAGGGCGGCACCGTAGGTGCAATGGTCGGTGTCGGCTTGCCCGTCACTGGTGCTGTCGCCGGTGGCCTCTATCGCACTGGGGCAGCTTTTCTGGGCCCGCGCGTCGAAGGTGCGAGCCGGGGCGCGTCTGCGTTGCTCCGCGGTGCTGCACAGGCGGACGAGGCGGGACTACGGGCGCTTCCCCAGATGGGGCCGGATGCAATGCTGGTCGATGCCGGCCCAGCCATGCTGGGCCTCGGGCAGGGCGCCGGTACGGGCACAGGTGCGGGCCGGACGGCACTGGTGGACGCACTGCGATCGCGCGATGCCGGCACAGGGCAGCGGCTGGCTACGGCGCTCGATACGAACCTTGGTCCGTCGCCAATCCCTTCCAGGATCGAGGCTGGTCTATCTGGCGATCGAGCCTATACGAGCTTGGATTACCAGCCGCTGTTACAGAACGCGCGCCCCACCAATACCCGCGCGCTGGCTGACCAGCTTGATAACATCGCTATCGTCGAGCGCGGCGGGGCACAACGAGCGGCGCAGCAAGTGCGTGGCATGCTCGACGGTGAGCCGCTAAGGAACGCCGCGCCAGGCGCTCGGCCGCCACTGTCGGATGATCCGGCGGTGCTGCTCAATACCCGTGAAGCCATTGACGGCATGCTTTCGACTGAAGCTGACCGAAACACGATCCGGGTTTTGACACAGACCCGGCAGGCGGTTGACGAGGAATTGGCCCGATCGGTTCCGGGGATCAAGGCGATTGACGCCCAGCTTGCGGAATCGCATCGCCAATCGGCCGCCCTCCAGCGCGGCTCCCAGGTTCTCGATAGCGGAAAAACCGCTGTTCGCCCCGCGGAGCTCGCTGACGAAATCTCGCAGGGCGCATTACCGCAAGGCGAGATGGTCGGCCCCTCGGCCGCGCCTGTTCGGCTCCGGCAGGGCACGCGGGCCGAACTCGATCGGCTGGTGGGCACCAACGTAAACGACCTGAACACGCTCGAGCGCAAGATCGGCACGCCTCAGGACTGGAACAGCCAGAAGCTGGGGACTGTGTTCGGCGATGGCCCGGTTGCCAACGTCGCCAAAGCGTTGATGGACAATCGCCGCTTCCGGCAGAGCTATCAGGACATCGTCCAGAACTCGCAGACTGCTCAGCGCGTCGAGGCCGCGGCCTCCATGCGCGGCTCAGAGGGCGGCAACGTCCCGCATGATGTGACAATGACCGGAGTCGGGCTGAAGGCTCTCAACGCAGTTGCAAAGGCTATCTCCGGCGCAAGCAACGCACGGACAAAGGACGAGATTGGGCAGATACTGGCAAGCCAAGGGCCGGCCGTGCAGCGCGTCGCGCGCGCTCTGTTGGATTCGGCACGCACGACCGGCGAGAACTCGCGGGCGATCAGTCGTGTTCTGTCGTCGCCTTACTGGATTTCCGCAACTGAGCCTGGCGTCGGTCGTAGAGCCACGCAATGAGGCACATTGCGACGATCCAAATGAAAGCGCCTGTGTAGAAGCTCTGGGCCCCGAATAGGGCAAGCCAAAGGTTTGCCAGCCAAGCGACGAGTGCGAGCAGAGCTAGCCCTGCAACGAATTGAAGCATCCCGTCAGCTTATCTGAACGGATAGCTTTCTCAAAGGCTCGCTTAACGCGGGTCCTTTTTATGTGAGGCAGTGACTTATGCCATCTGATAGCAACGGCAACTACGCGCTTCCAGCCGGCTACCTCGCGGTGGGCGGCGATACAATCTTGCCGAGCCAGCACAACCCGCCACTTGAGGACGTGGCAGCGGGGCTGACCGCGCGATTGATGCGCAGCGGTGCTGGCGGCATGACCGGGCCTCTCAAAGCGGCGGACGGCTCAGCAGCAGCGCCGAGCTACACATTTGGAACGGCGTTGACAACGGGGTTTTACAAGACCTCGGGCGGTTTCGGCGTTTCAGTGGGTGGCGTTGCTGTAGGTGGGTTCGACTCGAACGGCTGCATCTACAATGATCAGTCGGTAACCTATCCGAAGCTCGTTGCGCCAAGCTCGGCCTCGCGGTTGCTAGGCTCGAACGGCAACGCCGCGCTGACCATCACAGCCGCCGCGAACAATGGATCGGGCCTGATCCGCCTTACAGTCGCGAGCACGGCAACATTCACGACCGGCCAGAAGAAGATCGTTGCTGGCGTTACCGGCACCACAGAGGCGAACGGCCGCTGGACGATCACAGTTGTCGACGCAACTCATATCGATCTCCAAGGCTCGACGTTCACCAACGCCTATGTGAGCGGTGGAACGATCGGCGGCGGAGTTGACGAAATCAGGGTCGGCTCGGGTCTATCCTTAGCCGGCGACCTCTTGACTGCAACGCTCAGCCCGGCCTTGGTCCCGAACTATCTGTCTGGCCTCAATATGTCCACGGCGGGCAGTTCTACGACGATGTCGATTGCTGCCGGAGCCGCAAACGATGCGACGAACGTCTCCCTGATGGGGCTCGCCGGAACCATCAACAAGACCACGGCATCTTGGGCAGTCGGCAACAACCAAGGAGGCCTCGATACCGGATCGATTGCCAACAATAACTGGTATCATTTTTACCTGATCCAGCGTCCGGACACCGGCGTGGTCGACGTCCTGATTTCGTTGAATGGGTCATCGCCCCCGAACTTGCCGGCGAACTATACGCTTTACCGCCGTATCGGGTCTGGCCGAACGAACGGATCAGGGCAGTGGGTATCGTTCACTCAGTTCGGTGACGATTTTCTCTGGCTCAATCCAACGGCGGACATTGCGACGGCTGTCCTTGCCAACGGCACAACAACGTTCGGCCTCACGGTGCCAACCGGGGTGAAGGTCTTTGCTCAAATCAGCGGGTTCGTCCAGCATGCTAGCGCAGGCGTCGCCGTGCTCGTCACCTCACCAGATCAGACAAATGCCGGCGCAAACGGTTCGACCGGCAACATGACTGTTCGAACGCAGATCGCCAGCATTGGCATCCCCTTTGTGATGACCGTGCGAACAAACATCTTTGCACAGATCACCGCCTACGCGGACACGACCAATACGACGTTCAATGTCTCAACGAGAGGCTGGACCGATCTAAGAGGAAAAATCTGACGGCCTTGTGTCAGCAGAAGAAATGATGAACCAGCCGCCCTCGGGCGGCTTTTTTTATGGAGAAAAGTATGGAGCCCGCATCTATTCGCTGCAAAAACCCCGGCGCCATGTGGGGGCGAGTTGGGCGTAAGCCGGAAGTCTTTTTTGAGACCACCGTAGGGCCGCACGGTGTTGCGACGAACGCTCCGATCCCGCTGAAGTGGGGTAGTACGAAAACCATCTACCTCAGCGATGGTCTCGGGCAGGACAACAACATCGCAATTTTCGATACCTGGGTGCAGGGCATCTGCGCTCAGCTTGATCTCTGGCGCACGTCGCCAAAGTACCGCAACAAACGGTTTGCTGAGGCGATCCGGGTTTGGTCCGGCGGAAACAACGTCGCGTCATACATCTCCTACGTGAAGACGCTTGTTCCGGGAATGGACGAAAACACCATCATGAACGATGCGTTCTGGAAGGGCCCGATGGGCCTTGCTTTCCTCAAGGCTCAAGCAGGTCACGAAGCGGGGAAGAAGTACCCGGCGCCAGAGGCCGACTGGATCGAAGCGCAGCGAAAGGTGTTTGCTGGCGTCGCGGTCAAGACCGCGGCTGCTGTTACCGGCGCCGCCGCAACCGGTGCAGCCACGACAACTGCGGTCGCGGTTCATGCTGGCTGGAATTGGCCGGAGATCGGTCTGACCGCCTTCATCGTTGCGGGTGTCATCACAGCTATCGTTCTGCTCATCAAAAAGGCTCGGTCATGAAGTTTCTGATTCCGCTCGCTCTCTTCGTCGCGGTCCTTCTTTGGTACGCCATCCAGGGGCGCGACTGGCTGAAAACCAAGCCGTGGGCTGAAGGCTTTTTTGCCTGGATCGAGCCTATCGAGATCGTCCTGTTCAAGAAGTCGCCAACTATCCTCTTCGCGCGGCTGAAGATCGTCACGGGGCTTGCGCTTACCGCGCTCACTCAGGTCGGCGCGATCAACCTCACGCCGATCATGCCGTTCGTCCCCGAAAAATATCAGTCGTGGGTGAACTTCGCCATCAACTCTATTCCGCTGGCGATCAGCCTCATCGGCATGGCTGATGAGTGGCTTCGAAACAGGACCACGCGTCCGGTTGAGCTGGTCGCAATCGCCGACAAGGACGTGACGCCGGCCGTTGCAGACATCATCGCCAAGGCCGACGAGGTGAAGACCGAGGCGCCTGTCGTCGTAGCTCAGGCCAAGGCGGCCTGATCATGCTGGCGACGATTGTCACGACAATTGCCCCGATCCTGATCGGAAAGCTTGCCGACGCCTTCGCGGCCTACGAGCAGAAGCAAATCACACTGGCCGAGCTCAATGCTAAGGTTCAAGAGGCTCTGATTGCGGCATTTGCTGAAGTGCAGAAGTCGCAGTCAGCCGCGCTTGCACAGACCTTCGCGAGCTTCATGGACGGCGCCAAGAACTCAAAGCTGATGCGGATCGTCTGGGCGATCGTCGTTCTGTCTCAACTCGGGGTGCTGCTGTGGGCTCAGGTCGGAATCCCAGCATTCGGCCGCCTGTTCGGCGGAGAGTGGCCTTCAGCCGGCGCAACCATCGATTGGGCCTATCTTCTGGTAGTCGGTCTTTGCGGTCTTGGCCCTGTCGTACTCAACAAGGGGCCCGGCAAGGTGGATCTCAGCAACCTGAAAGAAAAAGTCTGAATGTGGGAGCCTGGGGTCATCGTTTCGCTGGTGGTCGGTGTCGTTGCCATTGTCGGGCAAATCGTCTCGATCACAGTGTTCGTCGTGAAGTTGGGCGGCAAGATCGACGTGAATAACTCGAAACTTGTAGGCAAGATCGACGTCATCGATCACCGCGTCAAAAACGTTGAGGCCAGCATCGTCGATCTGAAAAATACCGATCGGCGCCTGTCGCTCGTCGAGGACAGGCAGGCAGCGCTTGCCACTCGGCAAGGAAACATGGAGCAGGACAACCTGCTGATCCGGGAGGATCTGGGCAAGCTGCATCAGGGCCTGGATCGTCACGGTGCTGTAATGCGGCAATTTAACGAGACTCAGTTCTCCATCAAATAAGAGGTCATTACCTTGGCACTGACAATCGTCCGCGTCACGAGCGGAGGTATCCCCGTGAGCGAAAGCGCGACAGGATACCCCTATTATGAAGCTGACAACGGCTTCGGAATTCCTGTGACCTTCGGCACCACTGGCATTCCCCTTGGGGGAGCGGGGACGTGGCGTAGTTACGTCTATAACTATAATGCCACGACGGTCTCAAAGCTGAAGACGGCGTATGCCGCTGGAAACCCAATTATAGCTTTTTTCGGCGACTCCACCATGGAGGGCGTCGATGAAACGGCCTCTCCATACAACACGCAATATTCGACCGGAGCCATGCCGCGGCAGCTTGTGTCGGAGTTAGCGCCTTACGGCATCAATGCTATTTCTCAGAACGCATGGGGAATTGCAGGCGCCAACCTGGCGGATTACCTCGCCCGTAATTCGTGGGTCACGATCGCGGGCGGCACTGTGCAGGGCAGTGGTGCTGTTCTTGGCGGCGTGCAGTTCAACTTTCCTTCCGCCGGATCGTCGGCAACCTGGTCCGTCCCAGGCCCTGTCGATACGTGCCGGTTCACCTATTTCGACGGAAACAACACGCGTAAAATCGACTACTCGATTGACGGGGGCGCGGCGACTACGATCACGCTGTCGGCGGTCGCGCAGATTGCGCGCACCGCTCCACTCTCGTTGGGCTCACGGGGAGCACACTCGCTCACGACATCGTTTGGGACCGGATCGGCCGGCTCAGTCAACGTGCTGGGTGTCGAGTTCTGGGACAGTACTGTTGCGAAGTTTATTAACCTCTGGCAGTTCGGCGCGGCCGGGTTCCAGTCGACCAACCTCATCAACGACACTGGCGCCCCCGCTGCCGGCCGCATCCAGCAGCTCAAGAACTTCCCGCCGGACGTGGTGATTGTGGAGATGGGCGTCAACGATTGGCGCAACAGCGTGTCGGTCTCGACGTACACAGCAAATATGCAGTCGTTCATCACGCAGGTTAAGGCGCTGCCTGGCTCGCCTGAAATCTGGCTGTTCACCCCGCCTTTTGACAACGGATCAACCGGTCTCACGTCGAACCAAAATGCTTACGTTGCTGCGATGTATTCCTTGGCCGACGCGAACAATCTGGTTCTAATCGATCTCCGCAGGCGGTGGCCTTCTTACGCCTACGCCGTTGCTCAAGGATGGATGTCCGGATCTGACAATATCCACCCGACCAGGGCGGGATATTTGGACCAAGCCAAAAACATTTTTGCGAAGATGGTCAACGCTGCGATCAACAGCTAGTAGCCGCTCTCTCAGAGACAATGCGAGTGTGGTGACCTCCCTTCAAGAGAACAGGCCCGTGCGATTTGAACATGCGGGGACGGAACCGAGAAGATGCGAACCGAGATCGCCGTCCACACCCTTCAAGAGTGCGGGTGTGCTCTTGCTCGTTCGATTTCTATGGCGCGCTCGACTTCATCGGCCAGCTTCGTCAGGTGTTCGGCCAGCCTGGCGTAAAGTTCGCGTTTGCGAGGCTAGATGGCGAGGTCTCGAACCAAGGTGGCCTCCGCAGCCTCCGCGCGGAGTTTTCAAGGCTTGCCTGCATGTCTTTCATAGTCGGTCTCCACTTCGAGCGTGCAAAGTTGCCAAAGTAGGTGAAGGACGTCCACCCCTTCAAGGAAGCGCCCGGGCGCAGGCCGCCTTAAGGGGTCGCATAAACGGGGAGAAGAATCACCAGGAGCGCCAGCGACAAGATGAAAGTCAGAAACACCGCCAATGCGATTGGATGTGCGACGCGCGGCTTGGCCGGTTTCGACATTGGAAACGATCTCTGTGTGCATGAGCCGGTGTTATTTGGTGCCTTGATAGCTTGGTGTGGTTCAAAAGGTGGGTGCCGCGGTGGGGCCGAACCAGCCCAATGCAGCTCAGGCGGCTTAAGATGGTCGGTAACCTAGCCGTCCATGTCGTGCCTCGCGAGCGCTTGCAGCTGATCCTTGTCCAGCAATTGCGCCTCCGCATCGCGAATCGTTGTTACGATGTCGTCGCTTGCTTCGAGGTGTTGAATGAACGCCCACGCGGACACCGCTGTCTCCAGGTGGGCCGTGGTCGGACTGATACCGTGAATCTCTTTTTTCGGCGTATAAGTGATCGAGTAGCGCATCTCAGCCTCCCGGATAGTGCAAGTGGTAGCCTCTGGCGGGCTGTGCAATCGGCGCCAGCCTACAGTGGATGTTGCCAGTCTGTCCGAACACCGTTCTCAATGCACTGGACCGTTAAGAACAACTCTCAAAGGGTGAACGCGTTGGTCGGCGTCTAGGTCCTGTTCATTTCTTCCGTGTTTTGCTGCCACGCTGGCGTTATCTGCAATTTTGCACGTCAAGAAGCAGAAAACCCATACTTCATCAAAACGTAACTATGCCGACAGATTTGGAGCCTCCATAACCTATTCGGCAGAGGTATCCGCGTTGTCTCACGATAGCGAAATGAATTTGTCGCGTAGTGCCCACATCGAGGGAATCGAAATGCATTTACGTTTTAGAACGCCGGTCGTTCGCGGGTTGCGTTATATCAGCGGGCTACTACGCGGGGCCAGGGATGCCATTGCTTCGCTACGGCCAGCGACTACGGACATGATCATCATTTCCATCTTGAGCGTCACTATTTTTATCGCCGAATACTGCAGCCACCTAGCGGAACATCTGTTTCAATTCGCATTGGATTACAAGGAATGGGAGATCGACAATGCTCTCTTCGTAGTCGTCGTCATGAGCTTTGGCTTTTGCATCTTCAGCTATCGTCGCGTGAGGGAACTATCGGTCGAAATGCAGGCCCGCCGAAGCGCCGAGCAGGTGGCAGAAAAGCTCGCGCGACATGATCCTTTGACCGGACTTCCCAACCGGCGGTTTTTCGTCGAGAAGTTGGATGAAGTCCTCCGAACCACGACCGTCGATTCCCAGTCGGCGGTACTAATGCTTGACCTCGATGGCTTTAAATTCATCAACGACGCCTACGGACACGCAATTGGCGATCAGGTTCTCGTCGAGTTCGCGCAGCGAATTGCCGCCACGATGCGGTTTGACGCGGTTTTCATTCGCGTCGGTGGTGATGAATTCGCTGTGATCATTCCGAAGATTGAGTCTCTCGACGGCCCAACAGCGCTTGCGCGACGCATTACAGTCGCGGTCGCAGAGCCTTTTTTGATTGGCCACATCTCGGCGTCGGTTGGCGTCGGAATAGGGATAGCGATCGCGCCATCGGACGGGATGGATCCGGAGATTCTCGTCCAACGCGCTGATCGGGCGTTGTACCGGGCCAAGGCGGAGGGCCGCTCCTGTACCCGCTTTTTCGAGCCCGACATGGACGCCTATGTGGAGCGCCGCGTCGCTATAGAGCATGAGTTGCGCGCCGCCGTCGCCGCCAAAATTATCGTTCCATATTATCAGCCCGTCGTTGCGTTCGAAGGCAGGCGTGTGGTCGGGTTTGAGGCGCTCGCGCGCTGGAAAAGCGACAAATTCGGGTGGGTCGCGCCGGACGTATTCATCGGCGTCGCGGAAGAAATCGGCGTTATCAGCGCACTCGGCGACCAACTGCTGCGTCAAGCCTGTCTCGATGCGAGCGCCTGGCCAGTGGATTTGACGCTGGCTTTCAATATTTCTGGAGTTCAGTTGCGGGATCCGACCATCGGGCTCCGCATACTCGCGATCTTGGCTGAGACCGGCTTCAATCCACGGCGCCTCGAGCTCGAAATCACAGAGACAGCTCTCGTCGATAATATCAAAGTCGCACAAGTTGTTACTAATCAGCTGCGCCAGGCCGGCGTACGCATCGCGCTTGACGACTTCGGCACCGGCTACGCCACGCTGAGCCAGTTGCTGTCCCTCAAACTGGACCGGATCAAAATTGACCGCAGCTTTGTGGATCGCCTTGGCAAGGACAAGCAAAGCATGACCATTGTCCGCGCTGTGTTGGGTCTAGCCAACGGGTTTGATCTTGAGACAACGGCCGAGGGCATCGAGAATGACGAGCAACTCGCATTGCTAAAAGCGGATGGTTGCCTGGAAGGACAAGGCTATCTATTCAGCAAAGCGGTCCCCGCCAACGAAGTGCAGAGCCTACTCGAAAATCAGGATCATAATTGGAAGTACGTAGCATAGATTTATGGATTGAGCTCTCGGTGCGAGGATAGGAGACCGCTCTTGGGCCTTAGTCGCACCCTTCGAGATGGCTGCGCGATGGTGGAGCTTTGGGGGGAGCCTCGGCACGGGAGCTTCGTTCGGCCGCGTCGTTCTCTGACGATCGACGCGCGTAGTCTTCGCGGATCTTCTGGAGGATGGCTTCTAAAGAGGTGCGATGGTCCATATGTGGCAACGTCGCACCGCATCATTGATTATTGGTTAGCGGTCCCCGCCTGTCCTCTTCTTCAGGGCTGACGGTCCAATCCTTTCAAGGGAGTGACTTCTGGTCTTTGATCACGGCGACGACACCGTCAGCGAAGGCTTGGCACTCGGCGTGGGTCTTGAAGGTGCCCTTGTATCTGCCGAACAGAAACACCGTTCGGCCGTGACCTCTCCCGAAATAATAATGTCCAGCATGTCTTCCAGCCTCATCATTCAGCTCAATGCTTGTTAGGCTTTGAACCGACTTGAGGTCCCTTTCGGGCAGCTTGATTTGCACGACGTGTCTCCGTGGCCCTTAGTCCAGCGTGACACTTTAGGCAGGGGTATCCATGAATGAACAGAGTAAGAAGTGGAGCGTGACGACCGCCAAAACCAAATTAGCGCTTCCTGAATGGAATTACCCTCCCCCCAGGAGGTGAGGGCATTGGATCGGGGTCTGGCATTTGGGGATCAACGCCGTACAGGTCTTCCAGCGTCACCCCGACCTTCCGCCAACGCTTCCGGCTTTCGCAATAGACGAACGTCCACCAACTTTCAGTGAAGCGCGCTCCTTGCCACGGGACTGGATCGTTTTTGCTCCCATCGTCATTATCGTCGGGCGGCACTGGAATTTCGACGGCCCGACTGCTCCAGACAATGCCGCCGGGCCCAATCAACAGATACTCGCAATCGTCAGGATCCAGTACCTCGTCGATCATGAAAGCGAGAGAATAGGTATCTGGCGCGTAGAACACGCCCACCAGATCATGCTCGTCTATAGTTCGAACGAGGTAAGCGGGCATAGCGGCTCCGTTGAGCCGTTCATTCATGCCGATCGGATCGAAAAATCAATGACGGTCAATCCGACAAGTTGTCGGAGATTTCCGAAAGGGCCACACAGGTCATTTGGGTGCGGGCCGTCTTTCGCCAACCCCGGTGTTTTTGGGCTTTTCGTTAATCGGCGGCACGGGCAGCGGGGCGCTCTTCGCAGGCACGCCCGCCTCGTACCGGACGGCGAGCTCGAGCAGACGCTTTTTGGTGAAGGGATCAGCTTTATCCGCTAAGTTGCGGACCAAAACTGCTCGTTCTTTGTTGAAATCATCATCCATGGGATTACCAAATAGTCCCGATTATAGTCGTCGTCCGTATCATTTGTTGGGTTCGAGTTGCGTATGGTTAAGCGTGCCAGGTCCGGAGTGCGTACCGCGAAAGCGGAGATGCCGGGATTCATCAAGCCCCAGCTCGCAACTTTGAAGATAAAGGCCCCGTCCGAGGGCTATGTTCACGAAATCAAATACGATGGCTACCGGGTCCAGGTCCATGTTGACGCGGGCTCCACGAAGATATTCACCCGTAATGGTCACGACTGGACCAAACGGTTTTCGGCCATCGCCGGCTCATTCAAACTCCGCAGCCAAACCATCTTCGATGGCGAAGTCGTTGTTATCCACGAAGGCCGGACCAACTTCTCCGAATTGCAGGCCGATCTCGCCAAGGGCCGACAGGATCGAATGCTATTCTATGCCTTCGATATCCTCTTCCACAACGGCGAGGACCTTCGGGGTAAACCCCAACTCTATCGGAAGGAGCGATTGAAGGAACTGCTAGACATGCTCGCGCCTCCATTGCTCTACAGCGAGCACCTCGAGGGCGACGGGCACGAACTGTTCGAAGCTGCCGCAAGGCTGAGCTACGAGGGCATCGTCTGCAAACGAACCGACGCGCCTTACCGCTCGGATCGGAATGAAGCCTGGTTAAAAATCAAAACTGTTCAGAAGGGCAAATTCCCCGTGGTCGGCTTCGTGAAGGACCCATCGGGTGTTGCTGCTCTTTACCTTGGGAAGCAGGAAGGCAAGGACCTTGTCTACATGGGCAAGGTCGGGACGGGATGGGACCGAACGACCTCAGGCAAGATTCGGAAAGCGCTTGACGAAGTTGTGAGCCCAAAGAGTAAATTGAGTAAGCAACTAAAGAAGCCCAAAGCCACCTGGGTCGAGCCTGTTTTTACAGCGGAAATTGAGTATCGGGACATCACATCGGAGGGACTTCTCCGCGCCAGTTCGTTCAAGGGAATCTCGCGACGTTGATTTTTGTTATGGTCGCGCGCGAGCTGTTTTTGTACTCTCCGTCCAGTAGCACCGGGCGCGGAAAACATGGGAGGAGCGACATGCAGAAGCGGCGTCGTTTCAAACAGCAGACAACCTTGCAAGACAGACTTTTGGCTTGGTCCAAGAGTGTTCTTGAACAGGCAGCCAAACTTCCGCCTGGACCAGAAAGGGATGCGCTCATCAAGAAGGCCCGTCAGGCCGATGTAGCGTCACACCTGGACGACTGGGCGCACTCGCCGGGACTTCAGTCGCCGACGTAAAATCTGAAGAGCTTAAAAGACCACAAACTTCTCAGGGGAGTCCGGCCCTCGTCTTCCCAAGCGAGGGGATTTTTCTTTGGAACGGTCCGCGGCGTAAGGGCTTGGCGATGATGACCGATGTTAAGTGCACCATCTACCAAGGCCTGGGATGGGTTTGCGAAAACCATCCCCACAAGGCGTGGACTGAATTGGAAGGTGGTTGCCAATGTGGCGCAGGCATGCCCTGCGAGTGCAACAGGGCAAACGGCGAGGACACGCCCGACGTCGAGGGCATCATCGAGGAGGTGGCGAGCGAGCCGCGAAAGACCCGCCACTGAATCACGATGACGAGCTTGCCCACTACTTCTCCTTACGGACGCCCTTGAACTTCTTCGCGCTCTTCTTCACTGCCATGAACTGGCCGCCCTTCTTGTTGCGCTTGGTTGAAGTCTTGGTCAGCGGGTTCTTGAGCTGGGTGCGCTTCTTCACTGCGCCCTTGCGGGCATTGTCGCCGACCGGTTTGTTGACTGCCATGGTGTCCTCCTGTTCCTCGGTAAGCGACGAATCAGGCTGATGGTTCCAACTAGGAACGGCCCACGCGGCCAGACGTTGAGATTTAAACCGGCTCTCTGGGCGGATGTACCCCTATGCTGGTAGGGCTCCCGGTTCTCCGGGGGCCCGTTGCGTTTGGAGGGTGACATGGCGACAGACCACATCAACGGCCGAGAACCTGCGAAATTCGAAGACGACATCCAACGCGAGCAACTTGGTCCGCGCGGCGTGCAAGGCAAGGAAGATCCTGCGAAGATGACGCCGCAGCGTGAAAAGAAAACGCCCAAGAATTTCGATCCGGGGCACACGGCTTAGCAAGCGAAGAGGCCGCAGCGGGGGACCACTGCGGCCATTTTCGAAAAAATCCGGGTGAAAAAGATCTAAGTGAAATATTCAGCCAGCCCCGGCGGAAAAAATTCTACTGTCGCATTTCGACGGATTTCAAATTAATTCTGAGTAGGCACTTCGGAAAAATGCAGAAGGCTTAACATACGTTAGGTAAGGTGAAGGCCCACCCGGCGCTGGCTGACGGCGGGCCTTCACCTCTTGTTCCAGACCGCGTTTTCCACGGGCCGTCCCATGCCTGCACCGTCGCAGATTTGGGCTGACTAGCACGTAGGTTCTCAACCATCCGGTTGAGGCTAGGAGTCGCAGGAGAAAGCTGGAACTTTCGAGTTATTCGAAGGCCACGAATAAGGTGACTTAAGTTCCGCGTTCAAAACCGCTTAGTAAAAGCTTGAGAGCTGGTCTGTTTTGATCAGACAGGACGCGCCTATAGCTGATCTGTTGCGGCATGGATCTCACAGCAGACGAATGCAGGAAAAAGGCAGCCGATCAGATGGAAGAGGCCGAGCGCAAGACCGGCCACTAGAAAACCAAACTCCAGGAGTCGGCAAAAGCGTGGTTGCTGCTGGCTAGCGTTCTAGAGCCGCCACGCTAGCCGCTCGCCTTGACTGGCGCGCCTCCAAATTTTCGATCATGACACCTTTCCTGCGACTCGGGAGGTCCGGAGATGATGCACCGGGGAGTAACATTCACGCTTGTCGTTGTTGGTGACGGTTATTCCAGATTGCTGGCCGGGAGTTTGCCGGCAAGACCGCGACGAACCTCAACCTGTTGGCTGCGAAGCAAACCGCGCCCTCACTGAAATCGAAGGAAACCGTCGACGCGGTGAAGCCTAACTGGAGGTCCTCGTCCCAGGTGTGTTGCTTCAATGATTGGTTGTAGAGGAACCTTAGCGAGTGCGGGCTGTTTCCTTCTACTGAAAGCAGGACCGCATGTTCGTTCTCATTGAGAAGATCGCGCCTCCACCTCGTCCGCAAATATTCAACGACAACGACCGTCAGGACGGAGATGCTGCAAGGCGTCTGGAAGACGAGCGTTGGATCGAGCGCCTTGTTGAAGCATTGCTCGGTAAGTTAAAACGGATCTGGGAGTAGTTGCCCCTTTGCCCTTCGGGTTTAATTCCGGGACGTAATGCCGGTTCAAGGCTCGCAAAATGCCAATGCGGGCGAACAATGTCGGGCCACCGCGCTCGACCACCAGCAGCAGAGCTTCCATCGCGGCCCGCCACTCCAACGCGTCGTGCTCTTTCTTCGGCAACGCCGCAATGTACTTGCCGGCATCCCGCAGCGTCACCAGGTTGCGGCCGATGACCTTGATCGGTTCTGCGAAAGGCCGCCCCAGGCTCGTTGCGTCATTCTTGCCGCTCTGTTGGAACGTCGTTCTTCGTAGGACGCGACTTCGCTTCAACGAAGTCGATAATCTCCCTCCGTTTCTTGGCATCTTGGATTTGCAGGAATGCCCGTATTAACCGGAGCGCCAGCGCTTCCGGGCCCATCGTTTTCATGCTCGCCTCCGCGAGATCATGTACGTATGAAGATCCGATTCAGTTTCAGGCCATCCTATCGCTCTCCCGGCCACCATGCGGCGGGAGGGCTTGAAGCAGAGATTTTCGTGGTTCGCAGGGCGACAAGGTGGCTTCTCTTGAAAGGCCGGCCGGTCCGCTCGGAGCACTGGCGGCAGCGCATGTAGCGTTCGAGCTCGTGGACGGGTGTCGTCTTCGGTTGCCGGATTATGTCGAGCGCGACCGTTTGATGCGTGTCGCAGCCGAGACACTTCACCTCCAGATAGCGGTAGCCGGCATTGAGGGCATCGCCGAGCGCCGGGGAAGGCTGTGCAGGGCCCTGGAAGGCGAGCATGCGGGCATTCCACGCTTGGCAAGCTAAGCCGTCGGCATCCTTCCGGGCGTCCCGCGCCCGCTCTGCGAGGATGCGAACCGTGCTCCCGAACATGTACTCGCGCGACTTCGTGCCCATCGGCCATAAATGCCGGGCTCTGCATCGGCTGGCAAATCGTCAACTGGTGGTGGCTCGGAACAAGCGCCAGCTACCGCGGGCCGTGGGTGTGGACAAGCATAAGACGTGGGGGCTGTTTCACGCCTTGCGGTGGCTGTTTAGGGCAGGACCCGCTAGATTAACGCTACTTACAACCGGCAGTTCACCAAGTGGGAATTGGCCGGAGTTGGCGTGGTCCTTTTGGCCGCCGCTTTTTTAGTGGCGATTATCGTCGATCAAGCAGCGCAACTATTTCCGATTAGCCTCTAAGGCTGCCTCATTTGGCAGCCTCTTCGGTGTCGTCATTCAACCAGGGCCAAGGCGAGCTCGCGCATTTGCAGAGCGAAATAGTTTAGCAGGAGGCCGATCGTGCAGAAACGCCCAGCACCTGAGAGGAACAAGACAGCTTTTCCTTCGGGCGGTCAGTTCATCATTTGCCTAGTGATCGCCTTCCTTGCGACGATTATCTACTTTCACTGATCCCGCTCATTCGCTGGCCGGCGAACATTTTGCGCGAGCGGCTCAAGTATAGAACGTCGCAACGAAATCGCAATGAAATGGCGCAAATGGGCGTGAACAAAACGTGGCGGAAACGACCGTCCACCTTAGAAAAATCAATAACTTAGGAAATGCTCACTGCGTTCGGGACGCAGGGGTCGCAGGTTCGAATCCTGCCACTCCGACCAAGATTTCAAAAGTTGACGTTTTCCAGCGGCTTGGCGGATCGGCCGCTGAGTGCCTCGGGAGCGTCCTTTCTGCAACGATTTTCAGGGCGGGTCCACGGCCGATTTGGCCGGGCAGGGCGGCTTGTTCCGGTGGCATGGCTGCTGGTTCAGGATGAACCGGATGGCCGGGGCTTGAACGCGACGACGATCCGCCTGGCCTTGATCCGCCCGTGCACCCCATAGCTGGACTCGAAGCCCAGCGTTGTGCCGTCGGGATCGATCTCGATGTCGAGCCCGAAAATGATCCCGGCTTCCATGAAGTCGAATAGCTGGACCTCGATCAGCTCGAAGATGATGAACGTCACGTCCACATGCTTCGTCAGCACGTAATAGCCGTGCGTATCGATCTCCGACGTCATCTGGAAGGCGTGGGCGACCAGCCGGCTGGGTGCACCCTGGCGAAGCTCCAACTCCCGCAATGTCGCATCGTGGAATGAGGGGACACCCTCGAACCAGGTGCATAGCGCTGCGCCGCCTTCCAGATCGCCAATCGTTGCCTTCGCCATCAAGCATCTCTCGCGCACGAGTCCAGTGCTCAAGCTACCGGGATTTCGATGAAGGTGCATCTATGCGCTTGGGTCATCGGCCTTTGCGCGCGATCAAGTCGCTGCACGCGGGGTGACCGGTTGCCAGCCGGTCATCCCGACGGCTAGATGACCCCTACAGTCGACCGCAGCTTCGACAGCACGATCGGCCAAGAACAAAAACCAGGGCTGGAAATCATGACCAAGAAAATCATCGCGCTCGTTGCAGCTTTTGGCGTCGCTGCCTGCGGGCCGGCATCGGCCGCGTGGCCGGAGGACAAGCCGATCGAAGTCGTCGTCGGCTTTGCGCCCGGCGGCGGCACCGATGTGATGGCGCGCAAGCTGCTTCCCTTTGTCGAGCGCGCGCTGGGCGGCAAGGCG
>Ga0209758_1000749_pt1 | contig 47284 bp, 40 predicted proteins | sample AraplaMF_Col_mMF_FD_184258 | JGI IMG/M metagenome (GOLD analysis project Ga0209758, IMG submission 184258) | Arabidopsis root microbial communities from the University of North Carolina, USA - plate scrape MF_Col_mMF (SPAdes) (version 2) | ecosystem: Host-associated > Plants > Roots > Endosphere... | reverse complement strand
GGGAGGGTCCGGGCGTATCCTCGATGAAACCGTACTGGGCGAGTTGGCGGAGATGATAGCTCGTCGCGCCGCTGTTGAGGCCGAGGCGTGTCGCAAGCTGCGTCGCCGTGGCCGGGCCGTCGATCCGCAGCATGCCGAGCATGCGCAGGCGCACCGGATGCGCGAGCGCCTTGAGGGCGGTGACATCGGGGACGACGCGGCTGACGCTGCGGAGTGTCGCTGACGTTGATGTAGGGACGGGCGTTTTCATAAAAGCAATTTACGACTGCAAATGATTCTTTGCAAAGATTCCTTTGTAATTGGCATTACCGCTTCGTCTCCGGCCGGTGGCTTTACTCCGTCGGCGTCAGGGCCTTACGGCGTTCCAGCACGACTTCGAGCAGCCCGTGGGCAGCGAGAAGCGGGGAAGCTTCGTTGTCGCCGAGGATCAGCAGGCCGGCGGCGGCACCTTCTGGGGCTATGTCCAGATGCCGGCCGGGGATCACGGCGACGGGTTTACCCGACCTCAGGAAGGCGTTGAGGGTGTGGGCAACGCTGTTGTTGTCGGCGCTCCAGAGCGCGCCGGAAAAGCCGATGCAGAAGGCGGCGTCGAAATCCTCCGTCACGATCTGATCGAGGCGAAGTGTATCGGCGAGATCGTCGCGCGCCGCGCGATCGGCGAGGAAGCGGCGGGTGGACGGCTCCTGATGGGTGGTCTGACGCAGCTCATCCGTCAGGTCGGGGAAGCCGCCTGATGGTGAAGCGAGCACCACCTCCGCCGGCGCATCCTTGAAGAGGTAATAGGCCGGCGCGATGCTGATGATCCTGACCTCGCTGTTATCCCCGTCCACGGCGAGAACAATCAGAAAACGGATGGGCAGTTGACCGTCCATTGGCATGCTCCTCTTGCTTGCGATCATGCATGGAGGCCGGGAAGCGGACGAGTTGAGAGTTGTAAATCAGTGTAAAGGGCGGCTCAGCCGGCAGCATCCGAGAGGTGGGCCGGCGGATGGCCTACAGGATCGGCCCGAAAATCGGAATCGATTTTCGGAAAGCCTGGTGCTTAGATTCAAAGAGTTAGAACATCCTTAGTGAGTCCGAATGGACGCACGGCGCTCTAGGGCTTCGAGATCGACGCGGATGCGCCGCTCCCAGCCGCCGGCGCCATCCTGCCTTGCGGTTTCGAGCGCCGCCTCAAGGGTGGCTGAAGCCGCGTCCAGCGCTTCCGGGCTTTGTCCCCTTGCGGTGATATGCGCCTTGACCCGCAGCAGCTCGGGAAGGCACCAACGTTCGCCTGACGCGTCGCAATGAGCAAGCGCTGCATCGATGACACCATCGGCTTCCGCATGTTGGCCGATGCCGGAAAGCGCCTGCGCCTCCACCGACTGGAAGAAGGTGCGGAAGAGGTTGAAGCCGGCATGCTGCAGAATGTCCATGGCCGGGCGCAGCTTTGCGAGGCAGGGCCTGTATTCACCGGCCCGCAGATGCAGCTCCGCCTCGAATCCATCGGCATAGGTGTGCCAGACATCGAGCGACAGCGCCTTGGTATGGTCGCGCAGCAGGCGGATGGCGGCGGCCGCTTCGGCATCGTTGCCCGAGAGAAGTGCGAGCGGGCAGACGGCTTCGGCCAGCAGATTGCTGATCGAGTGATTGTGGCCGATGTCGCGGGCATAACGCATGGTCTCCTCGATCTCGCGGAGGGCACCGTCTTCGTCGCCCAGCACCCAGAGGCAGCGGGCGACGATGATGCGCGCCGTCACGCGCTGGTCGAACTGGAACCGCACGGAATGACGCGCCTGCGGCACATGCTCGTATTCCGAAAGCATCACCCGAAGCTGGTCCCGGGCCTCGGCTTGGCGGCCGAGCCAGTGCAGGGTTGCGGCCTTCATGCGCTTGCCGATGATGACATCGGTTGGATCGGAGGAGGAGGGCGCGAGCGCCGCAAAGCGCTCCGCCAGTTCCAGTCCCCGACGCGGTTCGGCCCGGTTCACCAGATCGACCCAGAGCGCCCAGATGGCGCGAAGCTGGTGGTCGACATCGCCGAGCTCCTCGGCGATCCGCCACGCGGTCGTCCAGGCGGCCACGCCGTGTTCGGATGCATGGGTGGCGCGAAGCTGCGGCCAGCCGAGCGCGGCGTAGAGCTTCATGCGGCTTTTCTCGTCCAGGCCGGGACGGGCGTCAAGGAAGGCGATGGCATGGGTGAGCGCGGCCAGGCATTCATCGAGCAGCGACAGGCGGAAGAAGAGCGGCAAAGCGGCGACGGTCAGCCGCACACCGAGCAGGGCATCGCCTGAAGCCCCGAAGGCCCAGTCGAGCGCGACGCGCAGACCCGGTATCTGCTGGGCGAAATCCTCGCGCCATTCCTCCGGCGGGGCGGAGTAGAGATCCTGTTCGGCACTTTCCAGCGCGACGCAGAGATAGGCGGAGAAGCGCGCCATGACGTCGGGCAGTTCATCCGAAGCAACCAGTTTCTCGCCGGCATAGAGGCGCGTGGTGTCCAGCAAGCGATAGAGCGTTTCGTCCGAAGCCGTCTCGACCACGACCAGCGATTTGGCGACGAGCGCGGCCAGCAGGTCCCCGGGCTCCATGCCGGAGAGAACCGCGGCTGCAGCCTCGCCGCTGAACCGGCCGCGGAAGACGGAGAGTTCGCGCAGCGCCTGCTGCTCCTCCAGCGGCAGGATGAGGTAGCTCCAGTCGAGCGTGGCGCGCAGCGTCTGATGTCGGGGCAAGGCCGTGCGCCGGCCGCGGGTCAGCACGCGGAAACAATCCGACAGCGAGCGGGAGAGGGCGGCCACTCCCATCGCCTCCAGGCGGCCGGCGGCAAGCTCTATCGCCAGCGCGATGCCGTCGAGCCTCGTGCAGATATCGACGACATCTGCGGCATCCTCATCCGTCAGTTCGTAACCGCCGAGGCAGGCATCGGCGCGCTCGACGAAAAGCTGCACGGCGGGTGAGGTCAGCGCAGCCTGTACGGTCACGGCACCATCAGGCAGATCGAGCGGCAGAAGGCGGTGCACGCGCTCGCCCTCGGCGCGCAGCGGCTCGCGGCTTGTGGCAAGGATATGTAGATCAGGCGCTTCCGCCAGCACGTCCTCGGCGAACTTGGCGATATCGGCCACCACGTGTTCGCAGCTGTCGAGCACGAGCAGCAGATTGCGCGGCTGCAGATGGATGGCGATTTCCCTTGATATATCGTCGCTTCGCGAGAGGATGCCGAGCGCGGACGCCACGACCGTCGGCACGAGATTTCCGGTCGCGACTTCCGAAAGGTCGATCCAGACGATCTCACTGTCGAATCCGGTTTGCGCGATCACGGCGCGGGCGACGGTGGATTTGCCGATGCCGCCGGGGCCGGCAATGGTTACGAGGCGCCCCTTGGCAAGCTGGCTTGTTACCGCCGCTATCGTCTGCTCGCGGCCAAAGATGCGGGCGGGCAGGCGCTCGGGGCGGAATCTCCGGAGTGTCGGTTGAGCGGCGGGTACCACACCATTGCTGCGGCGATTGACAGGGGCGATGAACGTATAGCCGCGGCCCGGCACATTGGCGATGAATTGCGGCTCGCGCTTGACATCGCCGAGCGCCTTGCGCAGCGCCGAGACATGGACGCGCAGATTGGCCTCGTCCACGAACGTATCCGGCCAGACCTGCCTGATAATCTCGGCATTGGTCTTCAGCTCGGCGGGATGGTTCAGCAAAAACAGCAGGATATCGATGGCGCGGCTGCCGAGCGGGACAATGGTGCCCTCCCGCATCAGGCTGCGCCTGGCGGGTACGATCGAAAAGGTGCCGAACTGAAGCTCTTCTTCCAAGCATGCTCCCCTGCGCGATGTCGGCAGGTTGCGCCGATTGCCGGCGCGCTGTCAAATGAAACGGCACGACGGACACGGAATTGCGACAGGATTTCAGTCGCTTAAGGCTTCTCTATTTTAGCGGGATCAAGCTTGTCCGCGCTCTGCAAGGATGGCGTTCAGCCGGGAGACATCCTCGCGCAGCGCTGTCAGTTCCGTCAGCACCCGCATATCGATCTTCTGATGCAGCGACAGAACCTCCAGCTCGGCCTTCAGGTTCACCTCATAATCCTTGGCGGCTTCGAAACGGTCGCGCTCGGCCTGACGGTTCTGCGACATCATGATGATCGGCGCCTGGATGGCGGCGAGCATGGAGAGGATGAGGTTCAGGAAGACGAAGGGGTAGGGGTCGAATGCCCTGCTCAACAGAATGATCGTGTTGATCAGGGTCCAGATGACGAGAAAACCCAGAAAGGCCAGGATGAAGGACCAGGAGCCGCCGACGCGGGCGATGCCATCGGCCAGCCGCTCGCCGAAGGAGGCTTCGGCGGAAAAGGCGGCATTGACGTCGGTGGAGATGATCTTGCGCTCATGGGTCCTGGCGAGCACGCGCTTTTCGATATCACCCAGCTCCTCGGCCGGCTTGCCGAAATGCAGGTGGACGAAATTTGGAAAGTTAGACATGGCATTGTCCCGGGAATGGATCGAATTGGCGCGCAGTATTCCGCCGTCGCCGCAAATTGCAATGCGTATCGGCGTCGCGCAAGGCAGGGATGGGGCTGCTATTCATCAAATTTTCGTCGCTGCCCGCTACGGCTTTTGAAGCGGCTTATTGCGGTGCACGAAGGGGCGGATTAAATGAATGACATGACACAGGAAAACGCTCTCTCCCAGACCTTCAACATCGCCATCGCCCAGCTGAACCCGACCGTGGGCGATGTCGCCGGAAACCTTGCCAAGGTGCGCGAGGCGCGTGCCGATGCGGCGCGACAGGGCGCGCATCTCTTGATGATGACCGAGCTTTTCATCTCCGGTTATCCGCCTGAAGACCTGGTTTTGAAGCCGGCCTTCATCCAGGCTTGCTGGAGGGCAGTGGAAAGCCTTGCAGCCGATACCGCCGATGGCGGGCCGGGTATCGTCATCGGTTTTCCGCGCCAGGACGAGACGGGCCGCTACAATTCCATCGCCGTGCTCGACGGCGGCAAGGTCATTGCCATCAGAGACAAGATCGACCTGCCGAACTATGGCGAATTCGACGAGAAGCGCGTCTTCGACCAGGGCGCGATGCCCGGACCCGTGAATTTCCGCGGCGTGCGCATCGGCATTCCGATCTGCGAAGATATCTGGGGCGATCTCGGCGTCTGCGAGACTTTAGCCGAAAGCGGCGCGGAAATCCTGCTCGTGCCGAACGGCTCGCCTTACTATCGCGGCAAGGTCGATATCCGCCATCAGGTGGTGCTGAAGCAGGTCATCGAAACCGGCCTTCCCATGGTCTACGCCGCCCAGCTCGGCGGCCAGGACGAGCTCGTCTTCGATGGCGCAAGCTTCGCCTTCAATGCCGACAAGTCGCTCGCCTTCCAGCTCAGCCAGTTCGAAACAGCGCTTGCCGTCACGACCTGGAAACGCACCGAAAATGGCTGGCGCTGCGCCGAAGGGCCGATGGCGCGCATTCCGGAAAGCGAAGAAGCCGATTACCGCGCCTGCCTGCTTGGCTTCCGCGACTATGTGAACAAGAACGGCTTCAAGAATGTCGTGCTCGGCCTTTCCGGCGGCATCGATTCGGCGATCTGCGCGGCCATTGCGGTCGACGCGCTCGGCGAAGAGCGGGTGCGCACGGTCATGCTGCCCTATCACTACACATCCGAGGACTCGCTGAAGGATGCGGCCGATTGCGCCAAGGCGCTTGGCTGCCGCTACGACATCGTGCCGATCGAGGCGCCGGTGACGGGCTTTTCCTCGGCGCTCTCGAACCTCTTCGAAGGTACGAACAGCGGTATCACCGAGGAAAACCTGCAGAGCCGTGCGCGCGGCACGATCCTGATGGCGATCTCCAACAAGTTCGGCTCGATGGTGGTCACGACAGGCAACAAGTCGGAAATGTCGGTTGGTTACGCCACGCTCTATGGCGACATGAACGGCGGCTTCAATCCGATCAAGGACCTCTACAAGATGCAGGTCTATGCGCTGGCCCGCTGGCGCAACGGGAATGTGCCGCCGGATGCGCTCGGCCCCTCGGGCATGGTCATTCCGCAGAATATCATCGACAAGGCGCCGTCGGCCGAGCTTCGTCCGGATCAGAGGGACCAGGATTCGCTGCCTCCCTATCCCGTGCTCGACGATATTCTCGAATGCCTGGTCGAGCGGGAAATGGGTGTCGAGGAGATCGTGGCGCGCGGCCATGATGTCGAGACGGTGCACCGCATCGAGCATCTGCTCTATCTCGCCGAATACAAGCGCCGCCAGTCGGCACCGGGCGTGAAGATCACCAAGAAGAATTTCGGCCGCGACCGGCGCTACCCGATCACCAACCGGTTCCGCGATCGCTGAGACGCCTCAAAAGTCTGGGAGGGATGAATGCGCAGCTCAGTTGAAATCTACAATGTGCGGCGAGGCGAAAGCCGTGTCATCTGGCAGACGGAAACGCTGGTGGAGGCGCCGAACTTTTCACGCGACGGTGCCTATCTGCTGATCAATGGCGACGGTCTGCTGTACCGCCTGCGGCTTGACGGCAGCGATCTCGTCGAGCGGGTCGATACCGGCTTTGCGGTTCACTGCAACAACGACCACGGCATTTCGCCCGATGGCGAGGAGATCGTCATTTCCGACAAGACGGAGTTCGGCAAGTCGGCGATCTACATCCTGCCGATCGAGGGCGGCAAGCCGCGGCTGATCACCAAGAACCTGCCGTCCTACTGGCATGGCTGGTCGCCGGACGGGCGCGAGCTTGCCTATTGCGGCATCCGCGACCAAGTCTTCGACATCTATACGATCTCGGTCGACGGCGGCGAGGAGAAGCGGCTGACGCATGGCGAGGGCCGCAATGACGGGCCGGACTGGTCGGCGGACGGCCAGTGGATCTATTTCAATTCCAGCCGCACCGGGCTGATGCAGATCTGGCGCATTCATCCCGATGGCACAGGTCTCCATCAGGTGACATCGGACAATTACGGCAACTGGTTTGCCCATCCGTCGCCGAACAATGACAAGGTACTGATCCTCTCCTACGACCCCGATGTCTTCGACCATCCGCGCGATCTCAACGTGCGTCTCAGGATGATGGACATGGACGGCGGCAACCTGACGGAACTGTTCGAGCTTTTCGGCGGGCAGGGCACGATCAACGTGCCGAACTGGTCGCCGGATGGCGAGGAATTCGCCTATGTGCGGTATTTTCCGGTGAGATCTTGAGAGCGGCGCACCGCCATTTGATGATGGGGCGGTGGGGTGTAGCTAAAGCGATCGGACGGCCGTTGCCTTTTACTCACTTCGAACGACCAAACCTATATTAGCGATTTTTCGATACTGTTAGCGTTATTTGCGACCTCTGCGGTGCCCCAGAGCAAGGGTCTTATTCTCCGAAGTGGCAAGAGTGGTTGATATGCTTCCGTTGTTCTTTATCCTCTTTGTCTTACCGTACATCGTAGGTTTCGTCGCGCTCGCGTTCTGGCGACAGGGGTGGACGCTTATGGCGGCAACTGTCGCAATGATTGTTGTCTATTTGTTTTCTATAGGATCGGGGGATGGCCCAGGCGCGTTCGCGGCGGATGCCTTTCCAGCTGTCCTCGCGGTTGGGATTGCAACCGGATTAATAACCAGCGTCATTGCCATGACGTCGAACTACCGACCTGGCTACATCGTAGCGGCAATATTCCCGCTCGGATATATCGCTGTATATATGGTAATCCGCCTGTGAATCCCTATCGCAACTGTCCGGAAGGGCTAGGTGGGGAGCGGAAGACGCTCGGAAGCGTCACATCGGAAGCAGAAAGTCGATCTTGTCACCGGCCTTGATATCGATAGGGACGGAATACGGATCACGAGACAGGAAGCACTTCGCCGCGCCAGTCGATGATGGGGCGGTGGTGGCCTCAAGCTTGACGCAACGCTTCTGGAATAGGCATCGGCAGGCCCTTGGAGACCCGAAAATGCCTTCAACATTAGCGACATGGCTGCGCCTACAGATAATTCTTGCTCTAACCCTTTGCTTCCCCGGCATGGCAGCGGCGACGGCTCCGTGCCGTAGCAACACCTTCGCGAAAGCTAAGGTCGTGGTTGAGGCACGCGTAAAGTCGCTCTCGATCGGGGATCCCGGTCTGCTGCTACCCAAAGACTTTCCAAAACGGGTGATCCGGGTCGACCTAGAGATCGAGAAAGTCATTAAAGGCACCTACGCCGGTAAGGAGGCGACATTGTACGGTGTCGCTTATCCTCCTGGGGGAGATCTCTTGGGGCTCCTAATAATGTCGTTGCTAGGTGGACCTGATACCTTCGAGTGGGAACTTTCAGCCAACAAAATAGACGACGACTTGTCCTACTATTCATTGAACAATTGTAACTACTCGAAATTCCCCATCGACTTTTCACAGTGGCAGCAGCCTTGATGCCCGTCCCAATTGTGAATGGGCGGCGGGGTTTACCCGCCGCGACTGATGCGGCCACTCAGGCTGCTATGGCTGCCTTGCGGCGATCGCGGACGGCCTGGGCCAGATCCTCAAGCACATCGACCGACGTATCCCAATCAATGCAACCATCGGTGATCGACTGGCCGTAGACGAGCGGCTTGCCGGGAACGAGATCCTGGCGGCCGGCGACGAGGTTGCTTTCGATCATCATGCCCTTGATGTGGCTGTTGCCGGCGACGATCTGGCCGGCGACGTCCTTGACGACCTTCGGCTGGTTCATCGGGTCCTTGCCGCTGTTGGCGTGGCTGGCATCGATCAGCATGCGCGGGTCGACACCGAGCTTGGTCGCTTCGGCGATCACGGCCTGCACGTCGGCCGCTTCATAGTTCGGGCGCTTGCCGCCACGCAGGATGATGTGGCAGTCCTCGTTGCCGCGCGTCGACGCAATCGCTGCCTGTCCGTCCTTGGTGACAGCAGGAAAATGATGCGGCTGGGAAGCGGCCATGATCGCGTCGAGCGCAACACGCGCGCTGCCATCCGTGCCGTTCTTGAAGCCGATCGGGCAGGAGAGACCCGAGGCAAGCTGGCGGTGGATCTGGCTTTCGGTCGTGCGCGCGCCGATGGCGCCGTAGCTGACGAGATCGGCGATATATTGCGGCGTGATCGTATCGAGGAATTCGCAGCCGGCCGGCAGGCCCATGGCGTTGATGTCGAGCAGCAGGCGGCGGGCGAGGCGCAGGCCTTCCTCGATGCGGTAGGTGCCGTCGAGATGCGGGTCGTTGATCAGGCCTTTCCAGCCGACGGTCGTGCGGGGTTTTTCGAAATAGACGCGCATGACGATTTCGAGCTCGCCCGACAGGCGTCGTCGCTGCTCGACGAGGCGGGACGCATATTCACGGGCGGCTGCGGGATCATGGATCGAGCAGGGGCCGATGACGACGAGCTGGCGGTCGTCCTTGCCCGTCAGGATATCGTGGATCGTGTCGCGCGTGCCGGTCACGGTCTTGGTAATCGCGCGGTCACGCGGGATTTCCGAGATGATGTCGGCAGGCTTGGTCAGCGGGGTGATCTCGACGATGCGCAGATCATCAATGGTGTCAGTCACGGTATGTTCTCCTGTTTGGTCATACCGTGCGGAACAAAAAAGCCGCCAGGTAGACTAGCGGCTGTTCGGGTTGTCGTCGCGTTAGTTTTGGTTACGCACGGACCCGCATCCGCTGGAAGCAGCGGTACGAATAAAATCGCGATGCGTAGACGGACGAGATCGACATGCTGGCTATGTAGCGATGCGGAAACAAATTGTCACGCAGAATTTTACAGGTGACAGCTCCTTACCGGGCAAGGGCGGAGATGCAGTTCCGTTCCAGGCCTATTCGCGAATTGAACGTCGCATGGGCGTGAGGCGGCTTGCAGCCATGGCGTTTCCGCGCCATAGATCGCCCGTCAGGTGCCCGCTGTCAAAAGTGGGAGAATCGGGAATCCGGTGCAAGACCGGAACGTGCCCAACGCTGTAAGGCCGACGCTTGCCGCTCACCACGCCACTGGCCTCAGGGCCGGGAAGGCTGCGGCCAAGTGGATGACGCAGAGTCAGAAGACCGGCCTGGCAAGATAGACCCAACCCGCGCGGACGGCGGGCGGTTGCGTTGTTGGGGATTTGACGATGCGACCCATTGATGATGCCGTTTGCCCGGCATCCAGCTTTTCTGCGGCCGAACGCGAGGCCGTCTATCATGCGATCACGACGCGGCGCGATGTGCGCAGCCAGTTCCTGCCTGATCCCTTGCCGGATGATCTCGTCACGCGATTGCTGACGGCGGCGCATCACGCGCCTTCGGTCGGCTTCATGCAGCCGTGGAATTTCATTCTGGTGAAGAGTGCCGAGGTGAGGGCACAGGTGCGCGATGCCTTCGCGAAGGCGAATGAAGAAGCGGCCCTGATGTTTACCGGCGAGCGGCGGCAGGCCTATCGCTCGCTGAAGCTCGAAGGCATCGTCGAGGCGCCGCTCGGCATCTGCGTGACCTGCGATCCGACCCGCAGCGGCAGCGTGGTGCTCGGGCGCACGCACAATCCGCGCATGGACAGCTATTCCACCGTCTGCGCCATCCAGAACTTGTGGCTCGCAGCGCGAGCAGAAGGTGTCGGGATCGGCTGGGTCAGCATTTTTCGTGAGGGCGACCTGAAGGCGATCCTCGGCATTCCCGATCATATCGAGGTGGTGGCCTGGCTCTGCGCCGGCTTCGTCGACCGGCTCTATGACCAGCCGGAACTGGCGGTCAAAGGCTGGCGGCATCGCATGCCGCTGGAAGATCTCGTCTTCCATGACGGCTGGGGACAGGCGAAATAGACCGCGCCGGTGCGAGCCACGTCAAACCGGCGCGGCCGTGCATCATTGTGCCGGCTGGGTGCTGCAATCCTTGGCGCAGGCCGGCGCCTTCCAATGGCCGAAAACGAAGAAGCTTGCGGCAGCGAGAAGCCAGACGCCGATCGTCCCATAGAGCATGACCGCTCCAAAGCCTGCGACGAGCGCGTCATGCACTGTCCCGGCCGGGATTTCCGGCAGGACGGCGATGTTGCCGGCGGAGATCCGTTCGGCGAGCAGGCGCAGTTCGTTCTCACCCATCGAGTTCGGCAATACGCGCACCAGATGGGAGAACACACCGCTGAAGAGGATGAAGCCCATCACGGCGATGTTGATGGCAAGCGAGATCATGCGGGCGCTCATATCGATGCCGGAGGCCATGCCGGCGCGATCGCTGGGAACCGCACCCGTCATCGTGTTGGTGACCGGGGTGTTGGTCATCCCAAGTCCGATGCCGGCAAAGAGCGCGCCCGGCAGCATCGTCAGCCAGCTTGCCTCAGCAGCAGCGCTGCCGAACTTCATCAACAGAAAGCCGAGCCCGATGGTGAAAAGACCGCCGGGAATGACCAGGCCCGGCCGGTAGCGCAGCGAGAGCCGTTCGGCGAGCGGCGGCACGACGAGCGTCGGCAGCGTATAGGCCAGCAGCGACAGCCCGGCGGCTACGCTGCCATAACCGAGACCTGCCTGATACCAGATCGGCAGATAGATCATGAAAGGCCAGAAGCTGATGTTCATGGCCGCCGAACCGATGATCGCGCCGGAAAAGGCACGGACGCGGAAGACCGAGGCATCGAACATCGGTCGCGGGTTCAGCCGCTCGACCATCACGAAGGCGACGAGGCTTGCCGCGGCAAGACCGATGATGCCAAGCGCGGCGGGGCTCGCAAAGCCCAGAGCCGGCCCCTGGGTAATGAAGAAGGCAAGGCAGAAGACCGACAGCGAAAGCGTAGCGATGCCGGCGACGTCGAGCCTTCCTGCCGCGGGATCGCGCGATTCCCGTATCCCTGTCACAGCAAGCGCCACCGTCACGACTGCCAGCACGGCATGGATGAGGAACACCCATTGCCAGCCGGCCGCGGCCACGATGGCGACGCCGACAACAGGGCCGAAGCCGAGGCCGATCCCGAAGATGATGCCCCACCAGCCGAAGGCCCTGCCGCGGGCGCTGCCCTCTCGGAATTGATGGGAGAGAACGGCCACCTGGCAGATCAGCATCACGCCGCCGCTCATGCCCTGCAGAAAGCGGGCGGCGATCAGCAGCGAGACATCCTGGGCGAGGCCGGCGATGAGCGAGGTGAGGCCGAAGGCGCTGATGCCGATCAGGAAGATGCGCTTGCGGCCATAACGATCGGCCAAAGTGCCTGCCGCCATCAGCACCGTCGTGACGGCAATCGTATAGGCATTCATGATCCATTGCAGCGCACTGAAATCGGCATGCAGCACCTTTTCCAGTGTCGGCAGGATCGCCGGTACGCTCGATATTTCCAGGCCGAACATCAGCGAGGAGAGACAGGCGGCCATCAGGGCAATAGTGCCCCTGGCGTTTGTCGATGGAGGGGAGGTGGTGGTCATGGATCAGCCTTTCGACGTTGAGATGTTTGCGGCTACGTAGGCTGTGCTTGACCATATTGGAATTGGATGATTGGCTATATCAATGACAACAAATTCGGATAACTGGCATGACTGTTCTCGATGTGGATTCCGTTCAGGCCTTCGTGGCCATTGCCGAAAACAAGAGTTTTACCCGGGCCGCCAACGAGCTCGACACCACGCAGGGCGCCATCAGCGTCAAACTGAAGCGGCTGGAAGAGCGGCTCGGCCAGCGTCTGATCGAGCGCACGCCGCGGTTGGTGCGGCTTTCGGCGCAAGGGGCGGTGTTTCTTGAAGCCGCACGGGAATTCCTCGCGGCGCATGAGCGAGCGATTACAGCACTCTCCTCGTCGCGCCGTCATTTCACGCTCGGCATTGCGGCCCATGTGGCGGGGCCTGAAGTTCCGACGCTGCTTGCGCGGCTCAACGCCCATGATCCGGGACTAACGATCGAGGTACGGATCGACAATTCCTGCGCGCTGCTCGACGCCTTCGATCGGGGCGAACTGGATGCGGCCATCATTCGCCGGGACGAAGACCGGCGCGACGGCGAGACCCTGGGGCCGGAGCATTTCGGCTGGTTCGCGACACCGCAATTCGAGTATCGCCGCGGCGAACCGCTGCGGCTTGCAGCGCTATCGCCGACCTGCAAGGTGCGGGATGTATGTACCCGGGCGCTGGATGCGGCGGGCATTCCCTGGACCGAAGTCTTTCTCGGCGGCGGCTCTTCGGCTGTGACGGCAGCCGTTTCTGCCGGGCTTGCCGTCTCGAGCTTTTCCTATCGTCTGGCGCCTGTCGGCACGGTCGAGGTCAGTGAGCGTTTCGGCCTTCCGTCACTGCCATCCTCGGAGATTATCCTGCATTCGACGCTGACCGATGCGAAGTCGCGCGCTGCGCTGCGCACGCTGGCGGCCGCCTTCCGGGAGCATCGCTCGTCAAACTGATGAGGCTGGAACGCAGAGCTCAGTTCTGCTGCTGCGGCTGCGGACCTGACACGGCTGGATTTGCGAGATCGATCTTGCCCTGATCGCCGGCAAGGAATTGCGGGCCGACCTGCCGGACCTTGCTGGCAGAGGGATCATAGGGGCGATCCGCCACCTGCGGCTGGGGGGCAGGCGGGGTGCTGGCCGCCTTCGGCGCTTCCGTCTGGATCGTGGTGATCGAGCCCTTTGGCTCGGGCGCCGGCGCGTAGGCGGCCTGGCTCTTTCGCATCTGCTCGTAATAGGCAGACAGATTGCAGGAGCAGGCGGATTTTTCGCCAGGTGCACGGGTCTTGTAGGCGAAGGCGTTCTTCATCGCGCTGTAGGGCGTTCCCGTTGCCGTCGAAATCATGTTCGAGGTCTCGGTACTGGAAACGTCGCGATAGAAGAGTTCCGTCTCGACGCCGGGGCACATCTTCGAGCAGGTCGCGGCATCACGGCCGAAATCGACCGAGGTGGCATTGTTGCTGATCGGGAAAAAGCCGCCATCGCAGGTACGCACGCAGATGGTGCTGACGGGCGAGAGCATTTCGGCGCGCGGCAAGCCATAGCGCTCGCCGCCGCCGAGCGGGATGAACGTGTCGCTGCGCATGGCCTGCTCTTCGATGCTCGGAGCCGGCGCGTAAGCGTTGCCTTCGGCAGGCCCGCTGAAGCTGTCGCTGTTGCAGTCGTTGTCTTCGAGTGCGGCCATCAGCTCCGTGCGGGCCGCATCGGGGCCGGACTGACGCAACTCGTTGCGGCGATCCTGAAGGAAGCTGATATTGTCGACCATCTTGGCTTCAGCATGCTCGAGCTCGGAGCAGAAGCCGGCATTGTCGCCGCCAACGACGACCATGCTGCCGGAGGTGCAGCCATATCGGCGCAGATCGCTGCGCACCTTGCGCAATTCGAGATTCTGTTCGGCAAGCGCGCCGGCATATTGGCGCATCTCGCTGCTGCTGTTGCCGAAGGTTTGCGGCAGGTCGGCTAGGCGCCCCCGCAGATCCTCGCAGATCGCATTGGTCTGCGCCGCCGCAGGAGCCGCGAATGCCAGAAAGAAAACGAGATACAGGTTTCGGCGCTTCACGACGTCGTTCCGGAAAGAGAAAAGCATCTATCAGTGCGTTGCGGCTTCAATCCACCGCGCTTTGTCTTAACGTGTTTCCCTTAATAAGCTCGCAGTAATTCCTAGCGTATTTTCGCGATCTAATCCAGCAAGCCAGATGCTTCCACTTTCCTGTCTCCTGCAATCACGCGGGAAACCGTTGATATCCAGACAGTTGACATGACAGATATTTCCGACGAATCCCGCACTCGCGAAACGTCCGCAGAAACACCGGATACCCAGCAGGGCCTTCACGTTTTCGTGGACGGTTGTTTTGACCCCGGCGCAGGGCACGGGGGATGGGCCTTCGTCGCCTACCGCGATGGCGTCGAGGTCGCCTCCGGCTTTGGCGGTGTAAGGGATTCCTCCAATAACGCGATGGAAGTGACGGCCGTGCTTGAAGCGGCAATCTGGATCAACGGCACAGCAGCAGATGTGGCGGCAGCCATCTGGTCCGATTCCGCCTACGCCGTCGAAGGCTGCAACAGCAGGCGTCCGATCTGGAGGAACAATGGCTGGAAGAAAAGCAACCCGACAGGCAAGGCCAGAAACCGAGCGATATCAGATGCGAAAATCTGGAAAGCCATCGATATCCAGCTATCCGAGAATTCCCTGATAAGCATCGCCTGGTGCAAGGGCCATTCCGGCACTGATGGTAACGAACGGGCCGATGCGCTGGCAGATCAGGGACGCCGATCGATACGGCGCGCCTGATTTTCCAGATCCTGACGCGCAACCGGCTTAGGCCGGCTGCGATGCCTCGACGACAGCGAGCGCCGCCATATTGACCACGCCGCGCGACGTGACCGACGGCGCCAGGATATGCGCCGGCATCGCCGTGCCGAGCAGGATCGGGCCGACATGCAGGCCGTCCGTCATCGACTTGACGACGCCGAGCGTGATGTTGGCCGCATCGAGGTTCGGGAAGATCAGCAGGTTGGCTTCGTCATTCAGCGTGGTGTGCGGCATGACGCGGCGGCGCAGTTCCTCGGAAATGGCGCTTTCGCCATGCATTTCGCCATCGACTTCGAGATCGGGAGCGGCCTCGCGCACGAACTGCAGCGCATTGCGCATCTTGGTGGCGCTTTCGGATTCACGCGAGCCGAAATTCGAATGCGAGACGAGGGCGGCGCGCGGGGTGATGCCGAAGCGCTTGATCTCTTCGGCAGCGAGAACCGTTGCCTCGGCGATTTCTTCTGCCGTTGGATTGAAGGTTACATACGTGTCGGCGAAGAACGTCGCGCCGCGCTGCGAGATCATCAGGCTGAGAGCCGAGAAATCGCGCACGTTCGGGCGCTTGCCGATGATCTGGCGCACATCGCGCAGGTGCTTCTCGTAACGGCCTTCGAGGCCGCAGATCAGCGCGTCAGCTTCACCGCGCTTCAGCGCCAGCGCGCCGATGACGGTCGTATTGGTGCGCACGATGGTGCGGGCAGCTTCCGGGATGACGCCGCGGCGGCCGACCAGCTGGAGATAGAGATCGACATATTCGCGGAAGCGCGGATCGTCCTCGGGGTTGATCACATCGAAATCCTGTAACGGACGGATGCGCAGGCCGTAGCGCTTCAGGCGCGTTTCGATGACCTGCGGACGGCCGATAATGATCGGTTCGGCGATGCCTTCTTCGAGCAGCACCTGGGCGGCGCGCAGCACGCGCTCGTCTTCGCCTTCGGAGAAGATGACGCGCTTGCGCTCTGCCACCTTGGCGGCCGTGAAGATCGGTTTCATGATGAAGCCGGAGCGGAAGACGAAGCGGTTCAGCTGGTCGAGATAGGCATCGAAATCGGCGATCGGACGACGCGCGACACCGCTTTCGGCAGCAGCCTTGGCGACTTCAGGGGCGATGCGCAGGATGAGGCGCGGATCGAAGGGCGAGGGGATGAGGTAGTCGGGACCGAAAACCGGGGTTTCGCCGGAATAGGCACGCGCGGCAACGTCCGAAGGCTCTTCGCGGGCGAGGGCTGCGATGGCGCGCACGGCGGCCATCTTCATTTCCTCGTTGATCGTCTCGGCACCACAGTCCAGCGCACCCCTAAAAATATAGGGGAAGCAGAGAACGTTGTTGACCTGGTTCGGGAAGTCGGAGCGCCCCGTGCAGATCATCGCGTCCGGGCGGGCGGCGCGGGCGAGATCCGGCATGATCTCGGGCGTCGGATTGGCAAGCGCCATGATCAGCGGCTTGTCGGCCATCTGTGTCAGGAGTTCCGGCTTCAGCACGCCGGCGGCCGAGAGACCGAGGAAGACATCGGCGCCGCCGATATTCTCGGCGAGCGTGCGCGTGTCGCTCTTCTGGGCGTAGACGGCTTTCCACTCGTCCATCAGCTCGACGCGGCCTTCATAGACGAGGCCTTCGAGATCGTGGACCCAGATGTTTTCGCGTTTGGCGCCGAGCGTCACGAGCAGGTTGAGACAGGCAAGCGCGGCGGCACCGGCGCCTGACGCAACGATCTTGACTTCGTCGATCTTCTTGCCGGCCAGTTCCAGCCCGTTGAGGATGGCGGCGGCGACGATGATCGCGGTGCCGTGCTGGTCGTCGTGGAAGACTGGGATCTTCATCTTCTCGCGCAGCTGCTTCTCGATCCGGAAGCATTCCGGCGCCTTGATGTCTTCAAGGTTGATGCCGCCGAAGGTCGGCTCCAGCGAGGCGACGGTCGAAACCATCTGGTCGACGTCTGTTGCATCCACTTCGATATCGAAAACATCGATGTTGGCGAATTTCTTGAAGAGGACGGCCTTGCCTTCCATGACCGGCTTGGAAGCGAGCGGGCCGATATTGCCGAGGCCGAGCACGGCGGTGCCGTTGGAGATCACGGCAACGAGGTTGGCGCGCGACGTATAGTCGGCCGCAGTTTCAGGATTGTCACGGATGGCGAGGCAGGGGGCGGCGACGCCGGGAGAATAAGCGAGCGCCAGGTCGCGCTGGTTGCCGAGCGGCTTGGTCGCCTGGATTTCCAGCTTGCCGGGGCGCGGATAGCGGTGGAAGAAAAGCGCCTGCTCGTCGAGGCTTCCGCCCGTCAAATTCTTTTCCGATTTGGATTTTTCCTGGTGATCCATCGCCGCCTCCAGCGTTGTTCGAAGTCTTTTGAAGACTTCTCCATACATCAATCGGATACGGGCGACAGTATGGAAATGCGGCGTGGGGGAAGTTTTCGTGTGGGGGCGGAGCGGCCCTTGGTGCCGAACGGTTGCCGCCAGCTAATCCTTTTGGGGAAACTTGTCTGGCGAGGGCGGCAAGCGCAGAATGCCGCGCGCGACGGTGCGGGGCGCCGGTCGCATGGAGGAAATCATGGACAACTTGAACCTCACGACCCTGCAAAGGGGTCAGACGATGGTCAATGACGTGGCCATCGATGCATTTGCCGCGGGATTTCGCGGCAGTCTCGTGACGAGCAAGGATATGAATTACAACGAGGCGCGAGCGATCTGGAATGCGATGATCGACCGGCGGCCCGGCCTCATCGCGCGCTGCGCGGGCGCTGCCGATGTCGTTCGGACGGTGCGGTTCGCGCGCGACAACAATCTCCTCGTTTCGGTGCGCGGCGGCGGGCACGGCATTGCCGGCAACGCTGTCTGCGACGGCGGCGTCGTCATCGACCTGTCGGCGATGAAATCGGTGCGGGTCGATCCGCAGACGCGGCGCGCCAGGATCGAGCCGGGTGCAACCCTTGCCGATGTCGACAAGGAAACGCTGGCCTTCGGGCTGGTGTTGCCGACCGGCATCAATTCCACGACAGGCATCGCTGGCCTGACGCTCGGCGGCGGCTTCGGCTGGCTGACTCGCAAATTCGGACTGACCCTCGACAATCTGCTCTCGGTCGACGTGGTGACGGCGGATGGCGAACTGGTCAAGGCGAGCGAGACGGATAAGCCCGATCTCTTCTGGGCGCTGCGCGGCGGCGGCGGCAATTTCGGCGTCGTGACCTCCTTCGAGTTCAAGCTCAACCCGCTCGACACCGAGGTTCTCGCCGGGCTCGTCGTGCATCCCTTCGCCGATGCGGAAAAGGTGCTGAAGGAATACCGGCAGGCGCTGGAGGCGGCGCCCGACGAACTGACCTGCTGGGTGGTGATGCGCCAGGCGCCGCCGCTGCCCTTCCTGCCGGCCGAATGGCACGGCAAGGAGATCGTGGTGCTGGCGATGTGCTATTGCGGAGATGTCGCGGCGGGTGAAAAGGCTGCGGCCAGGTTGCGCGCTATCGGAAAGCCGATTGCCGATATCGTCGGCCCGATGCCGTTTACCGGCTGGCAGCAGGCCTTCGATCCGCTGCTCACACCAGGTGCGCGCAATTACTGGAAGAGCCAGGATTTCGCTTCCCTGTCCGATGCGGCGATCGACGTGCTGCTCAAGGCGGTGCGCAGGCTGCCCGGCCCGGAATGCGAGATCTTCATTGGCCATGTCGGGGGTGCTGCCGGCCGCGTGGCCAACGAGGCCACCGCGTTTCCGCAGCGCAGCTCGCATTTCGTCATGAACGTGCATGCCCGCTGGCGGGAAACCGGGATGGATGGAAGCTGCGTCGGCTGGGCGCGCGAGCTTTTCGAGGCCGCAAAGCCGCATGCTGTGGGAACCGCCTATATCAACTTCATGCCTGACGACGAAACCGACCGGGTCGAAGCCGCCTATGGCGCCAACTACGCCCGCCTTGCTGAGATCAAGCGGCGTTACGATCCGAACAATCTGTTCCGGATGAACCAGAACGTGAAGCCGATGGCGACGGTGCGGACTGCCTGAGGATTGATGTTTTAGGGAAGGAGTTTCGCGCCAGCGCCGGAATGTGAAGGTGTTGGCGTGAAGTCGGCCTGAGCCTCGAAGGGGAGGTTCGGTTGGCGTTCCCGGTGAAGCACCGTGGAAAGGCCGCCCAGCGCTCCACATCTAGCCTGTATGAACAGGTTTGCAGCGCTTTCCCACAGCCTTGTCATCTTCCTGATACACGAGTCTGATTTTGGAAGACCAGACGAAGAACGATGGGACACGAGCGGAAAGGCTTGTGACAGACATGATGGAACCTCGGCGCTTCCGCACCCTCTTCATTTCCGATGTGCATCTCGGCTCGAAGGCCGCCAAGGCGGATTTCCTGCTGGATTTCCTTAGATATCACGAGGCGGACACGATCTACCTCGTTGGCGATATCGTCGATGGCTGGCGCCTGAAGCGCAGCTGGTATTGGCCGCAGGTCTGCAACGACGTGGTCCAGAAGCTGTTACGCAAGGCGCGCAAGGGTACGCGTGTCGTCTATATTCCCGGCAATCACGACGAATTCCTGCGCGCCTTTCCGGGCATGCATTTCGGCGGCATCGAAGTCGTCGACCGCATCATCCATGACGGCGCCGACGGCAAGAAATACCTGATCCTGCATGGCGACGAATTCGACGTCGTCGTGCGCAACGCCCGCCTGCTCGCCTATCTCGGCGACTGGGCCTACGACATAGCGATCCGCATCAATATCGTTCTCGCCGCCGTGCGCCGCCGCCTCGGCATGCCCTACTGGTCGTTTTCGGCCTGGGCGAAGCTGCAGGTCAAGCACGCCGTCAATTTCATCGGCGAGTTCCAGCGTGTGGTTGCCGAGGAAGCCCGCAAGAACGGTGCCGACGGCGTCATCTGTGGCCATATCCATCACGCCGTGATCGAGGATATGGACGGCATCCGCTACATCAATACCGGCGACTGGGTCGAAAGCTGCACGGCGATCGTCGAGCATGAGGACGGCAGATTCGAACTCATCACCTGGCGTGCGCTGACCAGCAACGTGCCGGCGCTGACCTCAATCGAATTGCTGGAAGGGGGCGATTTCGCCCCGCAGGCTGCCTGAATATTGCGGGCGTACCGCACCGGCCTGGCCGGTGCGCCAGGAATTTAGCCGTTGCCGCCTGGCGACAGGCCCCATTTATTTTTTAAATCGTTTCGACTTATCTCCGAAACGTTACAGTCTGGCTGTTTCTCGCCATAGTCGTGTTTGATTGGATGTGTTAGGCAACGCAGAGTTTCCTTCAGGTCCATCATGATTCCCGCACAAAATCCCTCGACGGGTGAGGGAGCGCCGCCGCGCTTCCGGCTGCTCAGCGCGCTTTGCTACAGCGCGCCGCTGCTGGTCAACGGTATCGTCCTGCCCTTCTTCCCCGTCTGGCTTTCGACTCACCAGTTCAATGATCATCAGATCGGCACCATCCTCGCCGTTCCGATGGTGGTGCGCGTTCTCGTCGCGCCGATCGTGGCCGTCTTTGCCGACCGCATGCAGGAGCGAGCGCATGTGCTTCTGTGGTCGGGCATCCTGTCGCTCCTGACGGCGATCGCGCTCTACTGGACGAGCAATTTCTGGCCGGTGTTGATCGTCTTTGCGCTGCAGGGCGCGACCTTCGCGCCCTATGTGCCAGTCGTCGAATCGATCGTGATTTCGGGTGTGCGCCGCTGGGGGCTCGATTATGGTTCCATGCGCGTCTGGGGCTCGATCGCTTTCATCATTTCAACGCTCGTCGGCGGTGAACTGGTCGGGCGCTGGGGTGGCGAAATGGTGCTGCCCGTGATGATCTTCGGCTTCGTGCTGACCATCACGATGGCGATATTCTGTCCGCGCATCGGGCCGACGCGGCGGCGCGGTCAGCCGATCAATCTTCCGGCGACGACGGGCAGCGGGCTTCGCGAGCCACATCTGCTCCTGTTGCTGCTCGGCGTTTCGATCCAGCAGGCGAGCCATGCGCTGCTCAACGCCTTTTCCTCGATCTACTGGCACCAGCTCGGCTTTTCCGGGACGGAGGTCGGCATCCTCTGGAGCGCCGGGGTTGCCTCCGAGGTAACGGTGTTCTTCCTGTCACGGCGCCTCAACCGCCGCTTCAATGCCTGGACGCTGATTCGTTTCGGCTGTGCTGTCAGCGTCTGCCGCTGGGTGTTCTTCCCGACGGAGACGAGTTTCATCGGCTTCTTCGCGCTGCAATGCCTGCACGGTTTCACCTATGCCTTCGTGCATACGGGCGTGCAGCGGCGCATCGTTGCCACCGTGCAGGAAACGCAGGAAGCCTCGGCTCAGGGCGCCTATTTCTTCTATATCGGCATGGCTTCAGGCCTGATGACCATTGCGTCAGGCTATATCTATTCAGCGCTCGGGCTGAACAGCTATTACGTCATGGCCTGTGTCGCGGCCTTCGGGCTCGCTCTTGTCATCATCGCCTATTACCTTCAGCCCCAGAGGCTGGCTTCGGGCGGGAATACGAGGGAGCCGGCATAGTTCAGGCCGGGTTCGCGGTCGCGGGCAAGCAGCAGCGGGCCGTCGAGATCGACGAAATCGGCGTCCTGAGCGAGAAGCACGGCCGGCGCCATGGCAAGCGAGGTGCCGACCATGCAGCCGATCATGATCGAAAAGCCCAACCGCTGCCCCTCGGCCTTCATTTCCAACGCCTCCGTCAGGCCGCCCGTCTTGTCGAGCTTGATGTTGATCGCGTCATAGCGGTCGGCAAGGCTTGCGAGATCGCCGGTATGATGGACGCTCTCATCGGCACAGACGAGAACATGGCGGGCGATCTCCGCCAGCATGTCGTCACGCCCGGCCGGCAGCGGCTGTTCCACGAGGGCGATACTGGCTTCGGCAGCGATGCGCAGGTGATGTTCCAACCTGTCTTCCGGCCAGCCTTCATTGGCATCGAGAATGATGGCGGCATCGGGAGCCGCCGCGCGCACGGCACGAATGCGGCTTTCGTCATCGCCCGTGCCGACCTTGACCTTGAGGAGGGGGCGCTGCGCATGTTCGCGCGCCTGCGCTGCCATGACATCGGGCTCGCCGAGCGAGATCGTATAGGCCGTGGTCAGCGGTTTCAGCTTGCGCAGATCAAGGCGGGAGGCGACGCTCTTGCCCGAGAGCTTGGCCTCCAGATCCCAGAGCGCGCAATCGACGGCGTTGCGGGCAGCACCCGGCGGCATGGCGTGCAGCAGTTCCTCGCGCGAAATGCCTTCCTCGATCAGCGGGCGGGCCGATTCGATCTGCGCCAGGACGCTTTCCATCGTCTCGCCATAGCGGCGATAGGGCACACATTCGCCCAGCCCCGTGGCTCCCGATTCCGTCAACGTGCAGGTAATGACGTCCGCAGAGGTTTTTGCCCCTCTGGAAATGGTGAAAGTGCCCGCAATCGGGAATGAATTCATCTGGATATCAAGATGGCGCGGCATATTTGCTCTCCTGCGAGCATGGAAATTGCCCGTTCGTTCTGTATATTAACGCGCCGGGCGGCGAATATCATGTTCGCGAGTCGGGACTGTCGCTGCAAGCATTGAAAGACACAAGTATTTTGAAGTCCGAGAAACGCAACGCCGCCTCGCTGCATGTGGACGACCGAGCCGGGGGCTCGGGCCAGCTTGTGCATCTTGAAGGCAATTGGCGGAGCGCCAACATCCATCTCGTCCTGCAGGATTTCGAGAAGCTGTCACGCAACAACAGCGGCGACCTGACGCTCGATCTTTCGAATGTCACCGATATCGACACCGCCGGCATCTGGCTTCTTTGCCGGCTAAAGAAAAAGCAGGAAGAGGCAGGGCGAACGGTTCATTTCGAGGGCACGAACCAGCATATCGACGAGCTGATCGCCACCTTCTCCAAGGAGCCTGAAAAGCAGGAGCCTGAACAGAAGGAGAAGCTCTCGATCGCCGAGCGCATCCTCGCACCGATCGGGCGGATGACCCTCGATGTCTGGGACAATGTCGCCGCCTCCATGTATATCCTCGGCTCGGCGGTGCGCGGCGCGCAGATGAAGTTCGGCCGCGGCAGCGGCGTTTCGCCGGCCTCGATCGTCAACCAGATCGACCATATGGGCGTGCGCGCCGTTCCAATCATCCTGCTGATGTCTTTCCTGATCGGCGCGATCATCGCGCAGCAGGGCGCCTTCCAGCTTCGCTATTTCGGTGCCGAGATCTTCGTCGTCGACCTCGTCGGCATCCTGCAGCTGCGTGAAATCGGCGTGCTTCTGACCGCGATCATGATTGCTGGCCGTTCGGGCAGCGCGATCACCGCCGAAATCGGCTCCATGAAGATGCGCGAGGAAGTCGACGCGCTGAAGGTGATGGGCCTCAACCCGATCGGCGTGCTGATCTTCCCGCGGCTGGTGGCATTGACGGTTGCGCTGCCGCTCCTGACCGTCATTGCCAACTTCGCCTCGCTCGCGGGTGCGGCTGCAGTCGCCTATCTGTATTCGGGCATTACTTTTGCCACCTTCCTGTCGCGCCTGCATGAGGCCGTGACGCTTTCGACCGTATTGGCCGGCATGATCAAGGCGCCCTTCATGGCGCTTGTCATCGGCATCGTTGCAGCCGTCGAGGGCCTGAAAGTCGGCGGCAGCGCCGAATCGCTCGGCCAGCATGTGACGGCTTCCGTCGTGAAGGCGATTTTCGTCGTCATCCTGATGGACGGGCTTTTTGCGATGTTCTATGCAGCGATTGACTTCTGACATGGCGGGCGGCGTGGATCAGCAACCGATCGAGACGACCAAGAACCGGAACCGGGATGTCGTGCTGTCGGCGCGCGATGTCACGGTCGGTTTCGGACCCAAAGTGGTCCTCGACAAGCTCAACCTCGATATCTATCGCGGTGAAATCCTCGGCTTCGTCGGCGCTTCGGGTACCGGCAAGTCGGTGCTGATGCGCACCGTGCTTCGCCTGCTGCCGCGCCGCTCCGGCACCATCAAGATCCTGGGCCAGGATTTCGACGAGCTGGATGAGCCGGAACGCAATGCGCTCGACATGCGTCTCGGCGTCCTCTTCCAGCAGGGCGCGCTCTTCTCCTCGCTGACGGTGAAGGAGAATATCCAGGTGCCGATGCGCGAATATCTCGACCTGCCCGTTACACTGATGGATGAGCTCGCGCATCTGAAGATCCGGATGGTGGGTCTGGCAGCCGACGCTGCCGACAAATATCCCTCCGAGCTTTCGGGCGGCATGATCAAGCGCGCAGCGCTTGCCCGCGCGCTGGCGCTCGATCCAGAGCTCGTCTTCCTTGATGAGCCGACGTCGGGCCTCGATCCGATTGGTGCGGCGGAATTCGACGAGCTGATCGCCAATCTGCGCGATAGCCTGGGATTAACCGTCTATATGGTGACCCACGACCTCGACAGCCTGTTCTCGGTCTGCGACCGTATTGCCGTGCTTGGAAAGAAGCGGGTAATGGTGGAAGGAACGATCGACGACATGCTGGCCTACGACGATCCGTGGGTTCAGGCCTACTTCAAGGGCAAGCGCGCGCGTTCGATCGTGCCGCAGGACGGCGCGCCGGCGGCCCGGGCGCAGCATGACAGCGGGAAGTGACCGGAGACGATGGAAACCAAAGCCAATTACACGATCGTCGGTTTTTTCACCGTTCTGGTGATCGCTGCCGCATTCGGCTTCGTCTACTGGATGGCGGAATATGGCCGCAGCGGGCCGATGGCCGAGCTGATCGTGCGTATTCCGGGCTCCGCCAACGGCCTGAGCGTCGGCTCGCCGGTGCGTTTCAACGGCATCCAGGTCGGTTCGGTGCAGACGCTCTCGATCGATGCGGACGACCCGCAATATTCGCTGGCCTTTACCGAAGTACGCTCGGACGCGCCGATCTATCCGTCCACCAAGGCTGCCCTTGAAATCCAGGGCCTGACGGGTGCGGCCTATATCGAGCTTTCGGGCGGGCGCAAGGAAGAGAAGAACATCCTCCAGCAGGCGCTGGAAAGCGGCAAGCGCGCCGTCATCGTCGCCGACCAGTCGAGCGTGACCAACCTGCTCGCAACCGCCGACAAGATCCTCGACCGCGCCAATGACGCCGTCGGCGACGTGCAGGGTTTCGTGCGCGACGCGCGCGGGCCGCTGACCAAGACCTTGCAGAATGCCGAAACCTTCTCGGATGCGCTCGCCAAGAATTCCGGCAATATCGACAGCTTCCTGCAGAGTGTGGGCGATCTCTCCAATACGGTGCGCAATGTCTCCGGCCGTGTTGATTCGACGCTTGCGGCCGTCGAAGATCTGGTGAAGGCGGTCGATGCCAAGAAGATCAATACGATCCTGAGCAATGCCGAGAAGGTGAGCCGTGACATAGCCGACGCCTCCGGCGATCTGAAGGGTCTGGTCGACAAAGTCGACCAGACGGTGACGACCTACAACGAGTTCGGCAAGAAGGCACAGGTCACACTCGATCGTGTCGATACACTGGTCGCCGCCATAGACACCAACAAGGTGAAGGGTTCGGTCGACGATATCGCCCAGGCGACCAAGGATGCGCGCACCGCTGTCGCCTCGATCCGCGATGTCACCGATACCGTCAGAGACCGCCGTAAGGATATCGACCAGACGATCCAGGACGTCCAGCAGATGGCGAACAAGCTGAACTCGGCTTCGACGCGCGTCGACGGCATTCTCATCAAGGTCGATGCGCTGCTTGGTTCCGACAATACCAATTCGCTCTTCACCGAGGCGCGCGCGACGCTCGAATCCTTCAAGAAGGTTGCCGACAACGTCAACGCGCGTATCGGGCCGATCGCCGACAATCTGCAGCGGTTCTCGGGGAGCGGGCTGAGTGACGTGCAGACGCTGGTCAACGAACTGCGCGGCACGGCGAACAATCTCAACAATGCCATCAGCAATTTCGACCAGAATCCGCAGCGGATCATCTTCGGCGGGCCGACGGTCAAGCAATATGACGGGCGCACGCGGCGCTAGCGCAATTCCAGGAAAAGTGTGTAGCGGTTTTACGTCCGGAATTGCGGGAAAGAAAAACAGAGGTCAGGGGTAGCGTAATATGGGTCTATCGCATGTGATGTCGCGCCGTTCCTGGATCCGTGGAACGGCGATTATTTTGCCGCTGACGGCAGCACTTCTTGCAGGCTGCGGAACGGCGGCGAAGAACGACACCTATGATCTCTCTGCAGCCACGGTCGATGGCACCGGTCCGTCGGCCAAGAACCGGCAGATCCTGATTGCCGATCCGACGGCGCTGAAGGCGCTGAACAGCGACCAGATCGTCATCCGCGTTTCGCCCTCGGAAATTCAGTATCTGTCGCGCTCGCAGTGGAGCGATACGCTGCCGCGCATGGTGCAGTCGAAGCTCGTCCAGGCCTTTGAGAATTCCGGAAAGCTCGGCGGAGTCGGAAAGCCGGGGCAGGGACTGGCGATCGACTATCAGCTCGTGACCGACATCCGTTCCTTCGAGATCGACGCAGCGTCCGGCAACAAGGCTGTGGTGGAGATTTCCGCCAAGATCCTCAACGATCGAAACGGCACAGTGCGTGCCCAGCAGGTCTTCCGGGCTACTGCTCCGGCCGGCGGTGACAACGTGAGTTTCGTCAAAGGGCTAGGCCGTGCCTTTACATCGGTCACCGACCAGATTGTCGGCTGGACACTGACGTCGATCTAAGCTTTCTCTTTATAAAGATAAAGCCCGAAACCGTCAGATGATTTCGGGCTTTATTCGTTCTTGGCTTGTCTGGGCAGTTTACCTGGTCGGCTGGGCGTCCGTCATCGTCGGGCTGCCGCCCGTCGCCGATGCAGTCGCGGTCGAAGCGGAGGGCAGGTAGCTGTCGAGCAGGCCAGCCATCTTGTCGTCGCGCAGGCCGGCGGTCTTTTCGCCCATGACGACGCCGACCACGCGGCGGCCGTCCTTGGCGGCCGAGGTCACGACATTGTAGCCGGACGCATCCGTGAAGCCGGTCTTGATGCCGTCGACGCCGTTGTAGCGGTACATGAGGTTGTTGTGGCCGCGCAGCTTCATGCCACGGAACTGGAAGCCGCGCATGGAGAAGAGCTTGAACTCCTCGGGGAAGTCTTGCATCAGCGAAACGCCTAATGTCGCCATATCGCGTGCCGTGGTGACCTGCTCCGGGTCCGGCAGACCCGACGGATTCTTGAAGACGGTGTCCTTCATGCCGAGCTCACGCGCCTTTGCCGTCATCAGCGTGCCGAACGCCTGCTCGGAGCCGCCGAGCTGTTCGGCAAGCGCCACAGCGGAATCGTTGGCGGAGAGAACAACGATGCTTTCGACGGCCTCCTTGACGGTGACCTTGCGGCCAGCGCCGATGGCAAGCTTGAAGGGCTCCTTGCTCTCGGCATTTTCCGACATGGTGATCTTCTGGTCCCAGGTCAAGCGTTTGTCATGCAGTGCCTGGAAGGTGAGATAGAGCGTCATCATCTTGGTGAGCGACGCCGGATAATTCAGATCGTCCTGATTGGAGGCTTCCAAAACCTGGCCGGACTGCACGTCCACCAGAAAACTTGCCTGGCCGGCTTCGGCTTGAATGAACGCGCCCAGAAGAAATACGGACGAGAAGGCGGCGACTATCAGCGGGGAGGTCGTCTTGGTCATCAATGTCTACGGTCTCTGTCGTGGCAAGCAGCTGGCTTGGTGATTGGTCTGGCCGGGGTCTGCCGCCCCGTCCGGCCCATGCGGATCAGGGATGTTTGTGACGGAATGAGGGAGCCGCGGCAATAAAAAAGGGTCATCCACAGATGACCCCTTTTGTCTCACACTCTCAGGTTTTGATCGTCCGCCGCAGCAACTCAGTTCAATCGGCCCGCCGCATGAGCAAGCATCGTGTAGACCTTGCCGGTGTCGGACGTCAGGTAGGACTGCGTCACCGTACGGTTCGGATCGGTGCGGGCGACATCGGCGAGCAGCTTTTCGAAATCGCCGATGTAGCGGTCGACAGCGGTGCGGAATTCCGGCTCGCGGTCATACTTGCGCTTGATCTCGTCGAAGGTCTGCTGGCCCTTCAGCGTGTAGAGGCGACGGGTGAAGACGTCGCGCTCGCCGCGCTGGTAGCGACGCCACAGGTCGACCGAGGCATCATGATCGATAGCGCGGGCGATATCGACCGAGAGCGAATTCAGCGATTCAACGACATGGCGCGGGTTGCGGCTGTCATTGGCGCGCTGGGCGGGAGCAGGGGCCGGAGCGGCCGCTTCGGCAGCCGGCCGGGCCGGAGCGCGCGGAACCTCTTCGGTCTCTTCACGCGAGGCGCCGCGCAGGAGATCGCTGATCCAGCCGCCGCCAGCGCCTTCCGTGCGCGGGGCTTCCTGGCGAACTGGAGCAGGGGCCGGCTGCGGAGCCTGGGCGACCGGGCGCTGCTGCTGAGCGGGTGCAGGAGCTGGAGTGGGCGCTGCGGCCGGGGCTGGCGAAATAGTGCCGCGCAGACCCATGGATTCGATCGACTGGCGCGCCGTCGGTGCCGGCTGCGGGGCAGGCGCCGTCGGAATCACCGGCTGGGTAACGCGCGGAGCAGGCTCGGCCTGGGCAAGCGTGCGGGCGACCGGCTCGGAGAGCTCGAGCCGCTGGCTGGAGCGGCCGACGATCTGCGAAATATCCTGCAGGGCCTTGATCTGCTCGGCGACGGCCCGGCGCATGGCGGACGCACTTTCCTTGGCTTCTTCCGGCAGGTCGAAGGCGCCGCGCTTCAGCTCGGCGCGGGTGGCGTCGAGTTCGTTGCGGATGTCGGCTGCCGAGCGGCGGATATCCTCTGTCGCGCCCGAGAAGCGGCCGACCGCCTCCTCGATCGCATCACGCAGCGATTCGCGCAGGCTCTGGGCTGCATTGTCTGAGGCGCGGCCTGCTTCGCCGAGCATGCGCTCGACTTCCGAGAGCGAGGCCGTCAACCCGCCGCGCAGGCGGTTGGAAAGATCGCCGGAGCGGCGCTCGACATTGGCAAAGCTGCCGTCGATCGTCGCATTCGCTTCCTCGCCGGCGCGGCTTATCGCCTCGCGCATTGCGGAGGCGGCATCTTCGGCGCGCTTTTCGGTATCGGCGAGCACACGGCCGATGTCGGCGAAGGAGGCCTGGACGCTCTGGCGCAACGTGCCGGTGACCTGGTTGGAGCGCTGTTCGGCGCGCTCGAAGACCGTCTCGATCATGCCGCCGAGGCCGCGCATGGTCTTTTCGATCTCGCCCGAGCGCTGGACGAGGCCGGCCGCCAGCGTCTGCAGGGCGTCTTCGCGCTCTTCCAGCGTGGAGACGAGGCCCGACTGGGCGGCGGCAAGGAGATGCGAGGCCTGGCCCAGAACCTTCGAGTGATCGTCGAAGCGACCGATGATGCTGCCGACCTGGGCGAGCGTCTGGCCGGAAATATCCGACAGGCGGTCGACCTTGCCTTCGAGAAGGCGGGTGGAGGCAGACACCATTTCGGCGGCCTTGGCGGCGGAGTCCGTGAAGCGCGAGGTCGTGTCGCTGAGACGGCCGTCGACGCCGGTCAGCTGGTCGGCGGCGCGCGTCATCATCATGGCCATCGCGGCACTGCTTTCCGACAGTCGCTGGACGAGGCCATTGACGTTGTTCGTCAGGCTGTTCTCAATGGCAGCGACGGCATTGGCGACGTTTTCGGCACGCGCTGCTACGGCCTGGGTGACTGCGTCACTTTCCGCACGCAGGCGCTCGGCGCTGAGGCTTGCGGCCGCGGTGATGCGGGCTGCGGCTTCCTGGCCAGCATCGGTGTAGCGGTCAATGATCGGGCGCGCCGTCTCGTCGAGGATGCGCGTCAGCTCGGTGGAGCGGCCGGCCAGCATGGAATTCAATTCGCGTGTGCGCTCGTCGAGCGTTGCGCGGATCGAGCTGCCGCGTGCTTCCAGCGCCTTGTCGATATCGGTGAGCGTCGTATCGATCTCGCGGGCACGCTGCTCCAGGCTGGAGCGGATGATGCTGGTGCGGGCTTCGAGCGCGCGGTCGACATCAGCCATGCTCGATGTGATCTGGCCGCCGGCATCCGTCAGCGTCGTGCGGATGGCGTTGCCATGCGCTTCCAGCGTCTGGCCGGCATCGGCGAGCGCGTGATTGATGGCGTTGACCTGGGTGCTGACGATGTTTCCTGCTTCCGCCACCTTGCTGACGATCACGTTGCCGGCCTCGGAGAAGGTCTGGGCAACGGCAGCAGCCTGGCCGGCGAGGCGGCTCTGTGCCTCGGCGACGCGGCTGACGATCTGCGACGAGCGCTCGTCCATGGCTTCGGCGAACTGCTGGCCGGTACGGCTCAGCAGTTCCGAGGACTTCGTGGCTTCGCCGTCCATGCCTTCGGCAGCTTCGGCAACGGCGCTGCGCAGGCTTGCGGCGAGACCCGCGGCCTTGCCTTCGATCGTGCGGTTGACGGCATCCAGACCGACGGTCAGAGCGCGATCCATGGTCGCGAGACGCTCTTCGATGCGCGCGTTGCCGCGATCCATCATGTCGCTGAGTGCCGCGGTGCGGCCGTCGATCGACTGCGCCATGGTCGCACTGCCACTGTCGAGCGTTTCGGCAAGATGGGCGCGGCGGCTGTCCAGAGCCTGGGTGAGATTGGCGCTGTGGCTGTCGAGAGCATGCGTGAGGCTTGCGCTGCTATTGTCGAGGGCCTGGGTAAGGTTGGCGCTGCCGGCATGCAGTGCTTCCGTCAGGCTGGCAGCGCGGCTATCGAGGGCCTCGGTCAGGCTGGTGCTGCGGCTGTCGAGCGCATGCGTCAGGTTTGCGGCGCTGTTGCCGAGCGTTGCGGCGATGCGCTGGGCTGTGTCGTCGCCGATCGCGCCGAGGCGGGAGATACCGTCGTTCAGCACGCCGGAGAGATGATTGCCTGCCGCATCGACCTTATCGGCCACGCCGCCGACGCCATCGGCGATGCGAGCCTCGATGGCGGCAAGTCCGGCTTCGACGCGAGCGCCGGTTTCAGTGAACCGACCGGTGAGATTGTCGACGGAATGGTCGAGATGGCCGGAGAAATCGGCCGCGGAACGCGAGATCGTGTTGGCGGCTTCCTGGAAGCGGCCGGCGATTTGGCCCGCGCTTTCGCGCATGCGGTTCTCAAGCGTCTGGGCGCTGTTGTCGATTGCCTGGCGGATCGCGGCCTCGCGATCTTCCAGCGACATTTCGAGCATGCCGATGCTCGTCGCAACCGACGTACCGATCGAGGTCGCCTGTTCGGAGAGCGTGTCGTTGATGAGGTTATGGGCCTCGGTCAGCGACAGGGTGATGGCATTGGTGCGATCGTCGAGCGTGGCGCGGATGCGGTCATGCGCGGCTTCGAGACCGCCTTCGATGTTGTTTGCGGCATCGTTCGCAACGCTACCCAGACGCTGCTGCGCATCGGTGAGGCTATCCTCGATGCGGCCCGTCATGCTGCCGATGATGCCTTCCATGCGAGCGCCACCGGCATCCAGAGCTTCTGAAAGCGTAGCGCTGTGCTCGGCAAGCGCGGTCTCGAGACGCGCCTGATTGTCCGTATAGGCGGCGCGGATCGCTTCCGTGCGGTCGGCAAAGGCGCCGGCAACACGCTCTTCGGCACTGGCAACGGTGTCCATGATGGCGTTGCTGCGGTTTTCAAGCGCGGATTCGAAGCGACTCTGGCCGTCGTCGAGCGAAATGGCGAGCGCCATGGTCTTTTCGTCGAGCGTATCGGACAGGCGGTCGGCACTGTTGGTGACGGCATGGACGATGGATTCGGCGCGACTGGTGAGCGCTTCCTCGATGCGGAGTTGGCTTTCGCCGAGCGATGCCGCGATCCGGTCATGGGTGCCGGCGGCCGCATTGACGAGAGCGTCAGCACCCGCCGTCAGCGTGTCTTCCAGGCGGTTCTGGCTCTCGTTCAGCGAGATGGCAAGCGCCATTGCCTTTTCGTCGAGCGTTTCGGCGAGGCGGTCATGTGTGCCGGAGACGGCATTGATCAGCGCTTCCGAATGGGTCGACAGCGTATCTTCGATGCGCGATTGCGTCTCGTTCAGCGAGATGCCGAGCGCCATCGCCTTCTCGTCGAGCGTTTCGGCGAGGCGGTCATGTGTGCCGGAGACGGCATTGATCAGCGCTTCCGAATGGGTCGACAACGTGTCTTCGATGCGCGCCTGCGTTTCGTTCAGCGAAATGCCGAGCGCCATCGCCTTCTCGTCGAGGGTTTCGGCGAGACGGTCATGCGTGCTGGAAACGGCGCCGAGCAGCGCCTCAGAACGGGTCGCCAGCGTATCGTCGATGCGGGCCTGACCTTCGTTCAGCGAAATCGCAAGCGCCATCGCCTTTTCATCGAGCGTATCGGAAAGGCGGTCATGCGTGCCGGAAACGGCATCGACGATGGCTTTCGAGTGGCTCGCAAGCGTATCGTCGATACGGGTCTGGCCCTCGTTCAGCGAGATGGCAAGCGCCATCGCCTTTTCATCGAGCGTATCGGAGAGGCGGTCATGCGTGCCGGAAACGGCTGATATGAGTGATTCAGAATGGGTCGACAGCGTGTCTTCGATGCGCGACTGCGTCTCGTTCAGCGAGATCGCCAGCGCCATGGCCTTCTCGTCGAGGGTTTCGGCGAGACGGTCATGCGTGCCCGAGACAGTATTGATGATGGCTTCGGAACGGCTCGTGAGCGCTTCGTCGAAGCGGGCGTGGTGGTCCGCGAGTGCGCCGATCAAGGCGCCGCCACGTTCGGCCATCACGCTGTCGAGGCCGGTATGGGCAGTCTTCAGCGCATCGGTGATTTCAGCGGCGCGGGCGGCGAGAACGCTGCTCAGCTCTTCGGCGCGACCGCCGAATGCGCCCGTGACCTTTTCGGTGCCGCTATCAATGGCAGCGGCGAGTTCGGTCGTGGTCGACTGCAGCGTTTCGCGGAATTCGCTCGCCCGGGCGGCAAGGTTGTTCTGCAGATCGGAGGTGCCGGTCGCGAGCGCCAGCGAGATTTCCGATGTGGCGTTGCCGAGGGTGGAGCTGAGCTCGCCGGTGCGGGTCGTCAGCGCCGAGGTAATCTCTTCCGCACGGCTGGCAAGCGTGCCTTCCAGCACTTCCTGGCCGGTTGCAAAGGCGGTCGCCAGCGCCAGCGACTGCTCGGTCATGGACGTGCCGAGGCGATCGATATTGGAATTGAGGATGTTATCGATGGAATCGGCGTTGCCCGACAGCGTCTCGTTGATACGGGTAAGGCTCTCGATGAGCTTGGTGTCGAGCGAACCGGCGCGCTTGTCGAAGGCGTCGGTAAATTCGGCGACGCGTTCGTCGAAGGCAGTCGAAAGCTGGGCGACGGTCGTCTGCAGCCGCTCCTCGAAGAAGCCGGAGCGCACGTCGAGATCCATGACCGCATCGTCGGCCGTCGATTGCAGGCTCTGGCGGAAGCTCGAGCCCTTTTCGTCGAGTGCGGCGTTCAGGCGGAAAAGCACGTCATCAAGCGTGCCGCCGATCGTGCGTTCGCCCGTCGTCAGGCTCTCATTGATCTCGCGGGTGCGCGAAATCAGGATCTCGTTGAGCTGCTGCGTGCGCTCCTGCAGCGCCGCATTCAGGCGCTCGGTGCTGGCGTCCATCGTCGAGGCGCGCGTCTCGAACTGGGTGAGCAGGCGCTCGCCATGTTCGTTGATCGTGTTGGTCAGCGCGTCCAGGCGGTTATCGAATTCATTGCCGATCGCAAGGCCCGAAGCAGTCAGCGTATGGAGCAGCGTATCCGTCTTGGCGGCCAGCAGCGTACCGAGCGACTGCATGGCGCTGTCCGACTTTTCCATGATCGCGGCGGCGCGCGTATCGATCAGCGAGGCGAAGGCTTCGCCCGAGGTCGCAAGACGGATGGCGATCTCTTCGGTGGCGAGCGACAGTTCTTCCTTGAGCTGGTCGTGGACGCCGGCGATAGAAGAACGGATGCGGTCGGCATGGTTGACGATCGCCTCGCGCTCGGAGCCGAGCTCGTGGACGAGGCCGCGAACGCGCAGTTCGTTATCCGCATAAGAGCGCTCCAGCGCATTCACTTCGGAATGCACGAGCGTTTCGAGTTCGGAAGCACGCGCAATGGTGCGCTCGATGCCTTCGTTCATGGCCGAGACTTCGCGGCGCACGGCCTGGCCGACCGTCATGATGCGCTCAGACGCAATGGTTTCCGGCTCGGAAAGGCGCAGCGCAACCTCGGCCATGGAGCGGGCGGCGTTGCGCATGTCCTGGGCACGCGAGATCATGATGGCGAAGGCATAGAACATCATGACCGGCACGATGATGCCGACGATGCCGGCGATCACGCCCGGCAGGGCGGCAAGATCGGTCAGCGAGCGGATCTGCGCGATCTGCGGCGCGTAGAGCATGAACATCAGGCCGAGGCCGATGACCACCCACAGAATGGAGACGAGAGTGGCCGTGCGCAGGGCAGGGCGGCTGGAGCCGTTTTCCAGCGACTTCAGAAGCGAGGCGGGTGAATTGCGGCTGGCGTCGTTGGCGGGGGCGAAGGCCGGTGCCCGCGGTGCCTGCTGATCGCCTGTGCGGCCAGCGCGGCCGCGGCGGCGTTGTGCTTCTTCCTGGGCCTGATTACGGGCATTGGATGGGTCAGTCACATTAGCCTCCGGGGCGTGGGGCGCGTTACCGCGGCGGGACGGCACGTTTTCCTGGCCAAAATCGATCTGAAGCGCCTCGTCCAATGCCTTGAACGCTTTGTCCTCGATCGATTCATTGTACTTGTTATTCGCCATTCCGATACGCCTCACAATTCCCGGCAAGTCCGGCAGCGCATCCGGGCCACCGCCTTCGCCCGGAAAGAACCTTCGCCGTTCCAGCCTTCCATCCCAAGACGGACGGATAAGCATGTCATTTCAGAGTAGATAGCCGATTTTTCAAACGAAAGGTATCAAAACACTACCATTATCCACTCTGACGGCAAAGGCGCGCGGCATGAGCCCGCCTCAACAGTATCGTAGTGACACATCTGGGTGCCTTAGACAATTAATGAACCCTTGCGTTTGCGCCCTTCTTAACCTGTTGTTAACACCTTTAAATTTTGGATCCCGCCCAAAAGCCGATATTTTAGCGATGTTTAAGGGACGTTAACCATACGGTTAGATTTCCGCCTCTGATGTGCCGGAATTTAACGGGATCGCCATTCTCCGACCGCACAACAGATGCAACCGCAGGCGATATAAGACGGGAGAATTGGCAAATGGCAGCAGTAAGCATTGCGTTCGAAGCACCTGACAATTCCAACGGGCCTTCGCCTTCCAAGGTACGGCCGATCGACCTTGTCCATCTTGCGCGCCAGACGATGGGCGACAAGACGGTGGAAATTGAAGTCCTCCAGATGTTTGCGCGCCAGGCGCGCGCCTGCCTGCAGGACATTGCAAGCGGTGAGTCCGCCAAGGTGGGCGCAGCAGCGCACCGCCTGAAGGGGGCAGCAAGCTCCATCGGCGCCTTCCGGGTTTCGCAGTCAGCGGAAGCCGTGGAAGAGAACAATGGCGACGCGACCGCCATGGCAGCCCTCGGTGCAGCCGTCGTCGATGCCGAGAATTTCATTCTGAAACTCTGCCGCGGATAAGGCAGGACAGGCTGAGAACGACCTAGGCCCGCTGTTCCATTAGGGAACGGCGGGTCTTTTTGCGACGTTCTTCATGACGCATCGGGAATGGCACAGCCTTTGCGTATCTGCGAGGCTCAGGGCATCCGGCAATGTTGACTGACGCGCCGAATTGTCGGAAGAAAATCCGCCCACCTACGACCAAAGACCGGAAATAGTCCTGATGCCCAAACTTACCATCGTCGCCTTTGACGGAACACGCTTCGATCTCGATGTCGATCAAGGCTCCACCGTAATGGAGAATGCGGTCCGCAATTCCGTGCCCGGCATCGAGGCCGAATGCGGCGGCGCCTGCGCCTGTGCAACCTGTCATGTCTATGTCGACGAACAGTGGACGGAAGTCGTCGGTCCGCCGGAAGCGATGGAAGAGGATATGCTGGACTTCGCCTTTGACGTGCGTCCGACCTCGCGCCTTTCCTGTCAGATCAGGATGAAGGCTGCCTTTGACGGCCTTACCGTGCACGTGCCGGAACGGCAGGCCTGATTTCTCACTATTTTTGACAAAACATTCTTGAGAGAATGGGGGAGCTTTCCCAAAAAGAGAGCCTCGCACGCCGGAGGCGGGCGAGGCGAGGCGGGCGCATTACCTACGGATGAGGGAGGAACACCCGCGGCTTCGGAACGCGCCAGGAGAACACAGTCACGGAAGTCAGCTGCCTTACTGCACTTTCGAATATAGTCATATTACCGCTTTCCGGTTGAGTCCACCAGAATGAAAAATGACCGGTAAAAGGCTGGGAAGCACACAAGTTTCGCACAAGTTTCATTGTGCAGCTAACGATCTCTACTCGCCTTGAGGCCTAAAAGAGCTTATCTTTCGCCGCCTTTGCCCTTGAGTCTATTGTTGAGCAGCCTCAACATGCGATTCTGGAAATTGACCGCCTCGACGCGATCGAATCGGGCCTGCAGCTTGTCATGCTCCTCTATTCCGCGAGCCGACTCATTCGAGACGAGTTCCTGCATGGCCTCGCAATTGCGCTGCGACGGGAGCGCTTTGAGTTCGCGCTCCATGACGCGGGCCTGGGTGCGGGCGATCTCGGCATGGCGCTCCTCGTGGCGCCTGATATCGCTCGACAGCGCATCCCAGATCATCGACAGCTCGCGGTTCGTGCCCTTGCGGTTGCCCCAGCGCGGCATGATGATCTGCGTGTGGACGGTGACCTTGACGTTGCCGACGCGGCAACGTCCATTTTCCTGGATATAGGTCGCCTCGCCGCCGAAACGGATCTTGGTGGCGCCGGGATGGCGGGCGGAGGAGCCGTTCGCCGTCGGGCCACGGCGGCTCAGCTCATCGTCCAGCTCGTCGGCCGTCTTTCCTTTGATATCGAAGTAGGAATAGCTTTTCGTTGCAATGACTTCGGCGGCAGCGGGGCCGCAGAGGAAAAGGGCAATCATGGAAAAGGCGATGGGAAGGCGCATATAACGCAACGCAAGCGGCATTCTGAACTGAACCCGTGTTGAAGTTTGGCGGAGCTTGGGGCATAGCCACGGCAAGCGCAATATCGGACAGCGGCTTTTTTCGCTAAAGCATGTCGCGCAAAATTGCGCAGCGGTCTTACGATAACGATATGCGTGAAACAAAAGCTTAAAGCGTGGCGAGCCGATCTTGGAGATCGCGACACGCTCTGGCGACAGGATTGGACTGGTGAAGCAGCTCGGCAGCAGTTTCTGGCGTGTGGCCCATGGCCGCGAGATCGAGCTCGGCAAACGCTCGGTGATCATGGCGATCATCAACGTGACGCCGGATTCCTTTTCGGACGGCGGGCGTTACCAGACGGTCGACAAAGCCGTCGAGCACGCGCTGCAGGCAGTCGCAGACGGCGCCGAAATCCTCGATATCGGCGGTGAGTCGACGCGGCCGAATGCGGCCTTCGTCGGCCCGGCAGAGGAACAGGCGCGCATACTGCCCGTCATCGAGGCACTCAGAAGACACACGCAAGCGTTGATTTCCGTCGATACATATCGAGAAGAAACGGCACGGCTTGCCATCGGTGCCGGCGCCCATATCGTCAACGACGTCTTCGGCCTGCAGAAGGAGCCGGCCATTGCCGCGCTCTCGGCCGAGACCGGGGCAGGGCTCTGCATCATGCATACGGGCCGCGACCGGCAGAAGCTTGCCGATATCATCGAAGACCAGGTCTTTTTTCTCGAACGCTCGCTGGAGATCGCTTCTGCCGCCGGCGTCCTGCGCGACCGGATCGTGCTCGATCCGGGCTTCGGCTTTGCCAAGGAGACGCCGGGCGAAAATCTGGAACTGATGGCGCGTTTCGAAGAGCTGCACCGCTTCGGTCTGCCGCTTCTTGCCGGCACCTCGCGCAAGCGCTTCCTCGGCGCCGTCACGGGCCGGGAGCCCGCGGAGCGCGATGCGGCAACGGCGGCGACGAGCGCGCTTCTCAGGCTGCAGGGGGCGGCAGTTTTCCGAGTACACAATGTCGCAATCAACAGGGATGCGCTTACCGTAGCCGATGCTATGCTGGCCGCCCGGAACGACACTTCCAGGGGGAGGCCGTCATGAGTACCTATACGATCCTAATGCAGAACTGCGCCTTCTTCGCCCGCCACGGCGTGCATGCCGAAGAGGAATTCCTCGGCCAGCGCTTTTTCGTGGATGCCGAACTGGAGGTGGAAGCGGGCAGTGCACTGGAAAACGATTCCATCGAAGAGACCGTCCACTACGGCACCGCCTTCACCATCATCGAGGAGATCGTCGTCGGCCGGCGGCGTTACCTGATCGAGGCGCTGGCGTTCGATATCGCCAAAGGGCTCTGTAAAAAATTCCCACAGATCATCAGGGCCAAGATCACGGTGCGCAAGCCGAATGCGCCGATCCCCGGCGTGCTCGACTTCGTGCAGGTGACCGTTGAGCATCGTGTCTGATCCCGGATTCCGTCTCGCAACGCTCGGCCTCGGCGGCAATATTGGCGATCCGGTCAAGTCCATGGCCGCGGCACTCACGCGGCTCGATGCCGACGCGGATTGCCGGGTGGCGGCCGTTTCGCGGCTTTACCGCACGCCGCCCTGGGGCAAGACCGACCAGTCCTATTTCTTCAACTCCTGCGCGGCGGTGGAAACACGGCTTGCCCCGGAAGCGCTGCTCGATCTCTGCCTCTCGATCGAGCGGGAGATGAAGCGCGAGCGTATCGAGCGCTGGGGGCCGCGCACGCTCGATATCGATGTGCTGACTTATGAGGGAGTCGAGCAGGATGCGCCGCGGCTGGAATTGCCGCATCCACGCATGACGGAGCGGGGCTTCGTGCTGATGCCGCTTGCGGATATCGCGCCCGAACTCATGGTCCGGGGCAGGGCGGTTGCCGACTGGCTGGCCGGAGCCGACATCGCGGGGATCGAGATCGCGGACGAGAGCCGCGACTGGTGGCGCAAGACTTAAAGGGGCCACCAAGAGCAGGCTGCAAGACCTAACAGCCCCCAGAATCTCCGCCATGCGGGGCTTTTCCTTGTGTTCATAACGTCTTGTCGCCTGCACCGGCTGCGCTAACTCAGAAGGGCGACTGAGCCGGAGGTATCATGAGGCAATTCAACAGCGGCCGGAAAGGCTGCTCGTTCAGGTGCTGATATGCCGAAAACGAGCAGCAGCCTTCCCGAAGGCATCGAAGATCATACTCGCTTCCAGCAGCGCGTCTGGTGTGCGCAGCGTTGGGCATGGATCGGTTTTGCCGCCGTTCTCATTACCGCGCTTTTCGGAGCGCTCGGGCGCAGCGGGCCTCTCTCCCAACAGGAATTGAAGCTCGCCGGCGGCAACATAGAGCTTCCGATGATTACGCGATGGAATGCGCCCGACGAGCTGCGCGTCTTTTTCCTGCCATCCTCTTCGGACCGCAGGCTCGTCCTCGATCCCGATTTTCTCACGATCTTCTCCATCGAAGGCATCGACCCGCCGCAGAAAGCGGCAGACTACGAGAATGGCCGTATCGGCTATGTCTTTCCTGCCGATGCCGTCGCGACAAGCCAGGTGATTCTCAGGCTTCATACGCAGAAGCCGGGGCTGCATTCCTTCCGCATCGGTATCGGCCAGGACGTCATCGAACGTTCGGTCCTCGTCTTGCCGTGAGGTGTCGATGGACGCAGTCATTCGTGGTGTCGCCATCTATTTCACCCTGCTGGTGATTATCAGGCTGTCGGGCCGGCGCACGCTCGCCCAGATGACACCCTTCGATCTCGTCATCGTACTGGTGATTTCGGAGACGACACAGCAGGCAATGCTGGGTGACGATTTCTCGATCACCAATTCCGTGCTCCTGATCCTGACACTGTTTACGACTGATATCGCGCTTTCCTACCTGAAGCGCCGGTCGCGATGGACGGCCAGGTTGATCGACGGCGCTCCGACCGTTCTCGTTACCAATGGCGTTTACGATGAGGCGGCCCTGACGGGTTCGAGACTTCAGAGAGACGATGTGATGCAAGCTGCAAGAACACAGCAGGGTATCGAGAGTGTCAAAGATATCTGGTTTGCGATTCTCGAAGTGAGCGGCAACATCAGCATCATTCCGAAGGAGTGAGGGGGAAACGGCGGATCAGAGAGCGGAGAGGAATGCATCCGTTTCGGTAATCTCCACCTGCACCGAAAAGCGGCCGCCCAGCAATTCGAGCGTAGCGTCATGCGTTTCGTCGGCGCTGCTGCAGACGGCGTCCTTCAACAGGATGACGCGATAGCCGAGATCGATTGCGCCGAGTGCTGCCGCCAGCACGCAGATATCCGTTTCGCCGCCGGTAATGGCGATGGCCTCGACCTTTTCCTGCGCGAGCGTTTCATGCAGCCGCCCGTCGACCCAGGGAGAATAGGTTCGCTTGTCGAGGATGCGGGCAGGCGGTGCGAAAGGCTTCAGATCGGCAACGATATCCACGAGTTCCGGCAGCAAGTGTTCGCCGGTCATCATCGGCCATTTTTCGTAATAGTTCCTCCACATGCCCGGCATGGCATCAGCGGTCGGCGGCGGGACGAAGCGTGTGAAAACCGTTCGCTCCGCATACCGTCCCGAGAGTTCAACGATCTGCGGCGATACCGTCGCCATCCACGGCACATGCCATGCTGTCTGTTCCGCGAACATTCTCTGCATGTCGATGCAGAGATGGATCCAATTGCCGAGCATCGGACCTTAAGCTTCCTGCAATCAGGGCGAATTGATGCTGGGCAGGAAATCCTCGACCTGCTTGCGGTCAGCTGCAGACAGCGGCTGCACCTGCTCCTGCCAGAAGCGTTCGGCCTCCGGCGGATCCTTCTCCCACTGGCGCACGGTGGTGATGTTATCGTCGATCTTGCAGCGGCGGTGTCCGCCGAGGCGCAGATATTCCTTGGCGAGCTTTAGGCTCCTGGTTTCCGTATCCACATTGGTCGCGTTCATGGCCTTGTCTCCTCGACTGCGCAGGGACTAGCCCTGCTATTCACGGAAAACGGTGCGCGGCGGGAAAATGATCCGAGGCCATCACGAAATATTAAAATGGGGAACGGAGACAGGTCGGCATAGTTCTCCTTACCGAGGCGGCGATGAGCCGATCTCGCAATCATGAGAAAGGAGAATTGATCATGGCAAACCAAGGCGGTTCACACGAACAGCACGTCAAGGCAGGCCAGCAGAGCCACAAGAATGCCAGTCCACAACAGGCTTCGTCTGCCAACAATCAATCCAGTTCGGGTACCCGCAGCGGCACGCATGAGCAGCATGTGAAGGCCGGTCAGCAAAGCCATAAGAACACTCGTTGAAAATCTGACCAATCTGGAAAGAAGCCCGCAGAAGCGGGCTTCTTTCATGTCTTCGTTTCAGTGTCTCAGGCCTCTATGGCGCCACGTGAGCGGCGGCTTCTAGAGCAGCCGATACGGGTTGTCTGCTCGCACGATCCGGACAGATCCTGGTCTCCCACGTCCAAAAGCAAAGCGGAGGAAAACCGCCGCTTCAGGAAAATCCGTCTGCAATGAGTGGCTTACTGGATCGAACCAACGGCCATTTCGTCGACTTGACGGGTGAGCGTCAGACCGATGACCGGGACCATCTGGCTTTCGACCTTGACCGAAACGGTGACGTTCATGGTCTTATCGTCGCGCACACGAGCAATCATTGCACCGTTCAGCTTGGCGCGGTTGATACCGACGACGACGGTGTCTTCCGTGACGGCGCCGGAGACGACGTCGAGACCCTTGCCTTCGGCTCCGTCAAGGAACTTGCCCTTGTAAGTGGAACCGGACTGGGAAATCACGGCGGTCATCGGCTGCTTGAAGACGCCAACGCGGCAGGTGCCGTCAAGCTTGATACCGGCGGAGGAATCATCGGCCGGCGAACCAACGAGATTGCAGGTGAATTTCGTGCCCTTGTACTTGCCGGCGACGATTTCGCCCGGACCCTTCCAGGTGCCGGCGACGGATTCGAAGAAGGCCTTGTCGCGGGTTGCCGCAGTGGCGTTGGAAGCGACGTCTGCCACCGGAGACAATGCCGCGGCGGCCAGGCCGCATACAAAAAGAAACTTGCGCGAGTACATGGATTTTCCTTGGCAAACACCACTCGGGAACTGGCAGGAAGTTTTGCCGGAGAATGGTTAATGCTTTCTTTCCGAGGCGCTGAAATGCGTGGAAATACAGGGCTTTCGCAGGGCAAGGATTCTCAGGCTATGCCTTTAGCGCATTGAATCTGCTGGAAATTTCTACGCCCTGTGCAAGAAGGCACAAATGTGTCGAAATCCGGCGTCTTCTTCACGGATTGCCGTTGCGCGCCGTCATCGAGGGCGTCAGGTCGCCAATGAAATCACCGATTCCCGGCCGTTTCAGTGCCCGGAAGGTCAGCGGACGGCAGAGATCCATGGCGGCAATACCGATCCGCGCCGTCATCAGCCCGTTAATGACGCCTTCGCCGAGTCGGGCGGAAAGTTTCGAGGCGAGGCCGTGGCCCAGCACCTGCTGCACGAGGCTGTCGCCGACGGCAATCGAGCCGGTCACCGCAAGATGGGCGAGCACGTCGCGCATCAATCTGATCATGCCGAGCGTGCCCGGTCGCCCGCCATAGAGTTCGGCCATGGCACGGATCAGGCGCGCGGCTTCATAGAGCACATAGAGCAGGTCGACGATAGCGCGCGGACTGACGGCCGTGACGATCGAGACGCGCTTTGAAGAGTTGACGATCAGAGCGCGCGCCTGCCGATCCAACGGGCCGAGAAGCTCGCGCTCGGCAAGCGCAATCAAATGCGGGGGGTCGATGACCTCGCCTTCGGTCGCCTTCAGCGTGGCGCGGCCCTTGGTGGTTTCCGGCCTGGTGTCGACAAGGCCGGTCAGGCGGGAGACAACCGCGCGGGCCTTGGCCGGGCGGGTTTCGAGGATCGCGGCGTCGGCTTCCGTCTTGATGGCCTGCACCGCGGCAAGCCGCATCATGCCCACCGTCTCCCTGATGACGATGGCGATGACGGCGAGGACGCCGATCGCGAGCGCGGCGAGCGCGGCGTAACCCAGCCAGTCGGCGCGGCTGAAGAGATCGCGGATCAGCCGGTCGGTCCAGAGGCCGAAGGCGAGGGACAATAGAATGCCGAAGGCGCCGGCGGCGATGCCGGCAAATGAAGTGCGGCGCTTGCGCGGGGCGGCAACCGGCAGCGGGCTCATATCCTGTTCCGGATTGAGGAAGGGATCTTCCTCGTCTGATGTCAGCACCACTTCGCCGGAAAAACTTGCCGGCCTGCGGCGCGCGGCGCGCGGGGATTCGGCCGCCGTATTCTCGTCTTCATAGGTGAAGGCGGCGGGCGCGCGGCGTGGCGGATTGGGCTGGTCGATCGGCGGCTTGCTCATGCGAGGCGGTCTCCGAACAGGAACTGCATGGCGCGGTCGAGGCGGATATGCGGCACGGAGAGTTTTATGCCGCCACTGGTTTCCTCGAGCTGCGGCGGGCGGAAGCGCACGACATTGACGTCGGGCAGTTCGACGCAGGTGTCGCCGGCCTCGATGCGCTCGAACAGGGATTCGGGATTTTCCGGCAGGTCGCCGGGGAAGATCGCCGTCTTGCGCTCGCCGTCGAAGGTCTCCTTGGCGATCTTCTCGCCTGCCATCGGCGTGCCGACGATAACGGGCAGGTCGTGGCCATCCCGGCGTACGGTGGCCTCCCGCGTGGCGCGCACGGAGGCAAGCGCCATGACATCGATGCCGGCGCCGGCCATGCCGATACGGTCGATCGCGCGATCGACGAGGCGGCGCGTCAGCCTGTCCAGCCGGTCATGGCTTTCATGATGCAGATGATCGGCCTTGGTGGCGGCGACCAGCACGCGATCGATGCGCCGGCCGAGCAGCGACGACAGGATGGAATTGCTGCCGGGGCGGAAACAGGCGAGCACATCGGTCAGGGCGCGCTCCAGATCCTGCACGGCTTCCGGTCCGCGGTTCATGGCCTGCAGCGCATCGACCAGCACGATCTGCCGGTCGAGCCTTGCGAAATGCTCCCGGAAGAAGGGTTTGACGACGACGGACTTGTAGGCCTCGTAGCGGCGCTCCATCATCGCCCAGAGCGAGCCACGCCCCGGCCGGCCCTCGGGGGGCAGGGCAAGCGGCGCGAAAGTCAATGCAGGGGAACCGTCGAGATCGCCGGGCAGCAGGAAGCGGCCGGGCGGCAGGGTGGAAAGCGAGCGCTCGTCGGCCTTGCAGGCCTTCAGGTAGTCGGCAAAGCTGGTGGCGAGGTCGCGGGCCACCATTTCATCAGCCGAAGCGGTGATGTCTGTCGCCTTCGTCAACGCCAGCCAGGCGCTCGACAGCTCGGCGCGGATGCCGGTGGTGGCAAGCGCGATCGTTTCCTCACTGAAAGTGCGGAAGTCCTTGCCGAGCAGCGGCAGGTCGAGCAGCCATTCGCCGGGATAATCGACGATATCGATCGACAGGCGACCGGGCGAGAACATGCGCGCCCAGGAGCTGGCGCTCTGATAATCGAGCGTGATGCGCAGTTCGGAGATCGCGCGGGTGGAATCCGGCCAGCTGCGCTCCTTCACCAGCGCGCGGATATGATCCTCATATTGGAAGCGCGGCACGGCATCGTCCGGCTGCGGCTCAAGGCGCACGGCCGACACGCGGCCGGACTGCACCGCCTCGAACAGCGGCAGGCGGCCGCCATGCAGGAGATTATGGACGAGCGAGGAAATGAAGACGGTCTTGCCGGAGCGGGAAAGGCCGGTGACGCCGAGCCGGATGGTCGGATTGACCAGACCGCTGGCGCGGTCTGCAAGATTATCCAGCGCGATCAGCGCATCGTCGGCAAAGGATGTCAGGCGTGGCGGCAAATCGGAATCCCTGATGGCACTGCCTGCAATATAGGAAAGGGCCGCTGCGCGAAAAAGAAGCGGCTCGAAAGAGCCCAGATCTTTTCCCGGTCTATGGGCTTTCCTAGTCGATGACGAAATCGACGAGACGCCAGGCCGCAGTCGTCGTGACGTAGTCGATGACAGCGAGACCGCCTGTCGGGAAGCCCTTCGGCAAAGAGGCAGCCATCGCCTTATGGCCGATCAGCGCCGATAGGGCCTGTTCCATGGTCGGGTTATGGCCGACGAGCATGACGCTCCCCACATCCTGCGCGTTGATGATTTCGAAATAGGTATCGACAGAGGCATTATAGAGCGTGTCGACGAAGCGCATATCGAGCGTTTCACCCATGGCGCGATGTACGGCCTCTGCGGTGTCGCGGCAGCGGAGCGCCGTCGAGCTGATCAGGATATCCGGACGGTAGCCCTTGTCGGCAGCACGGTCGGCGACGATCTCGGCATCCCCAAAACCTTTCTCGCTCAGCGGGCGGTCGAAATCGCGCTGTCCGGGCTCGGCCTGGGCAGCTTGGGCATGACGGAGGAGATAGATCCGGTGCGGTGGAGGCAGGAGGACGACCATGGGCAAATCCAGCTTCGAGCGGAGCCTTTTAAGTAGCGGCTGCGGTCCGGCAACGTCAACTGTCGAAAGGCTTTCATGAGCGCAAAAGGGCGGTCGCAACACAGCATTTTGAATGCGAGGCGAGAATCACTACTCGGAATAATGGTGAGAAAATAGACTGTTAGCTCAAATTCATGACAGATTTAAAAATCTGTTTACGTGTCTTATTTGGCTTGAATCGCTGATAGCGCTTGGGATATACACCCGGCCAGATGAGATGTTCTTCAGGAGAATCGCGTTGAGTGAGAAGATCGATCTTAGCAATTATGTTCCCTCGGAAGACGAGGAGTTCATGAATACGAACCAGCGCGCTTATTTCAGAGCCAAGCTGGTTGCCTGGAAAAACGATATCCTTAGAGAAGCGCGCGAAACACTCGACCATCTGGCTGAGGAAAGCGCAAACCATCCTGATCTCGCAGATCGTGCGTCCTCCGAAACCGACCGGGCGATCGAACTTCGCGCCCGTGATCGCCAGAGAAAGCTGATCTCCAAGATCGACGCAGCCCTGCAGCGCATTGAAGATGGCACCTACGGCTACTGCGAGGAAACCGGCGAGCCGATCGGCCTCAAGCGTCTCGACGCCCGCCCGATCGCTACGCTGTCGATCGAAGCGCAGGAACGCCACGAGCGGCGCGAAAAGGTTTACCGGGACGAATAATCGCTTCCGGACCGGCAATGAAAAAGGCGCCGCGAGATGATCGCGGTGCCTTTTTGTTTTGGTGCCTCTGCTCTAGGGCCATATGGCCCCGGCTTTTATCTGTCGCTCCCGCTCACTTGTCGCGGTTGACGCTCATTTCGCCGAAGATGCGGGCGACTTCCTTCTGAAGTGCTGCATCCGCACCTGATATCGGCGCCATTTCGGGATCGCGGCGCGGCATTGATCCAGGCTGAGGGGAGCCGGGCTGCGGGGCAGGGCGCGCCTGCTGCGCGTTGGGCGTGGGAACCACGCGGTCTGCTGCGACATTGCCGGTTATTTCCTCATCGAGGATGCGCTGGAAATCCCGGCGGATGGCAGCCGATTGCACGCCGCCATCTTCCGTCGCCACCGGTGCGCCGCGCGAAACTGTGGGGATGCTCTGGGCCGCCGGCGTGGAAACTTCCGGTTCGATGCGCTGCTGCGGCAACACCCGCTGGCGGGCTGCATCGAGGATATCGGCGGCGTTGGCCGTATCGGGCACCGGCTGCGGAGCCGGGCGTTCGGGCTGGCGCGGCTGAACCTGCAGCGGGCGCTGCAGGCCGTCACGCTCGGCTGTAAGTGGAGCCGACATCTGCGGAGCGGAACGTTCCGGCTGGCTCGGCATTTGCTGAGCGGACATCTGCTGAGCAGACATCTGCTGAGCGGACATGGGCGGGGCCACGGCCGGAGCGACCGGGGGTTCGGGGCGCTGGCGGATAGGCTCGGCAGGTGGGGCGATGACAGGGGCGGGTGTCGGCGTCGGGATATAGGTTTCGAAATCAGGTTCGGAGCTTGCCGTTACGGGCGGTGCGACGGGAGCGGCAACCGGCCGCGGCTGCGGGGCCGGCGGCGGTTCGCGGCGCGGCTGGACGAGAGAAGGCTCCTGGACGACTGGGCGCTCCTCGACCGGCTGCGGGCGGAACTCAGCGGCCGTTTCGACTTCCGATTCCGGCAGGATTCGGCTTTCGATGACGATATCGGTGGGGCCGCCGATCATGACGAGATGTTCGACATTGTCGCGCCGCACGAGCACCAGGCGGCGGCGGGCATCGACGGCGGCGGCATCGAGCACCTGCAGACGCGGCT
>Ga0209758_1000744_pt1 | contig 47380 bp, 45 predicted proteins | sample AraplaMF_Col_mMF_FD_184258 | JGI IMG/M metagenome (GOLD analysis project Ga0209758, IMG submission 184258) | Arabidopsis root microbial communities from the University of North Carolina, USA - plate scrape MF_Col_mMF (SPAdes) (version 2) | ecosystem: Host-associated > Plants > Roots > Endosphere... | reverse complement strand
TCGCCGGCGATACGGCAGGAGCCGCCAAGCTCGTCAAGGAAACCGGCGACCGCTCCATGGCGGCGCTTGCGCCACGCCTTGCCGCCGATCTCTACGGTCTCGATATCATCGCCGAGAATGTCGAGGATACGGAAAACAACGTGACGCGCTTCGTCGTGCTGTCGCGCGATGAGGAATGGGCAGAGCGCTCGGCCAGCGACGAGAAGATCGTCACCACCTTCGTCTTCAACGTCCGCAACATTCCGGCAGCGCTCTACAAGGCGCTCGGCGGCTTTGCGACAAACAACATCAACATGACGAAGCTCGAGAGCTACCAGCTCGGCGGCAAATTTGTAGCGACGCAGTTTTATGCCGACATCGAGGGCCATCCGAACGACGCGAATGTACGCCGGGCCTTGGAAGAACTGCGCTTCTTCTCCGAGAAGGTCCGCATCCTCGGTGTCTACAAGGGCCATGCGATGCGGGGACTTCTGTAAGGATTACCCAAAGCCTCTCCGGCAGCTGACCGGAGAGGCTTTCTGCATATTCCAATTTATTTATCCGGCTCACAAACACGCAAGCGATGCCCGTCCGGATCAAGGACGACGAAGGTCGGACCGAAGTCGAGTTCGGTCAGATCCTGGGCGAAAGGCAGGCCACGGCCGCGCCAGTCTTCGTAGTGCCTGGCGACGGCATTTTCTCCATCGACCATGAAGGCTACCTCACCGCGGTTGCCGATGGCGGAAGGCTGCGGTTCGACGCTGCTGCGGCGCCAGAGGCCGAGCGTGAAGCCGCCATCGAGCGGAAAGGCGACGAAATTCGGCGCCTCCACAGCCGGCTCGCGGCTCAAGATATTGCGATAAAAGGCGGCGCTTTCGGCGGGATCCTTGACATAGAGGATAATAAGATTGGGACTGGCCATTTCAGTTCTCCATTGGGTTGAAAGATGCCCGGCCGAAAGCTGCTGCCATTTTGTGGCAGCAGCTTTCCGATTGCAGCGCTGCAGACAGCGCCGCTTCGTTCCCGGGAGGAATATCAATGAGACCGGCGTGCGGCCTTAACGGAAGAGATCGTCGCCGACGCGCCAGTCCTGTCCGTCCATGAAGCCGAGATCGCGCTTGCGCCATTGTGGCATCGTCTCGAGATCGAGGCGCGGACGACGTGATGACGATACTGTGAACCTGTCGGCAAACAGACGCACCAGACGCGAACGAAGGGTTTTTCCGGCTTCGACTGAAGTACGACGGCCGGCATATTGAACGACTTGAGGCATTCCCATGATCAGTACTCCTTCCTGCTGGACTGGTACTGACAATAGCGCTACCTGCTGACAGTTTATGGCAGTAGTGTTAGTGCTCGATCGGAGTATCCTGCGTGTCTCGCCATTCCTTCAGGAGAACGGTGCGACGACGCGGATACCGCGCGTCATGGATCGTCATATCGATGATGCGATCAGTGCGGAAATGACGGAAATCCTGGCGCAGCTCGCACCAGGCCATGATGATGCGCACATGCTCGAAATAGCCAAGCGCGAAAGGCCAGACACGACGACGGGAGATACGCCCCTGTTCGTCGCCATAATGCAATTCAAGGATGCGTTCCAGGCGGATCGCCTTGCGGATGGCCGAAACATCCGCCTTGTCCTCATCCTGCCGTTTGCGGCCTACAAAAAGTGTGGCCGAATCAACCATATCGCGCATGTCGGGCGGCAGCACGGCCGCAATCTTTGCGAGCGCATCAGCGCCGGCACTGGCCAGACGCGGTTCGGCGGCGCGCGCCACCCAACGGGAGCCAAGCACCAGTGCTTCCAACTCTTCCTCAGAGAACATCATCGGCGGCAGCATGAAGCCGGGTTTCAGCACATAGCCTATACCGGCCTCGCCCTCGATCATGGCGCCTTGCGCCTGCAGGCTCGCAATATCGCGGTAGAGCGTGCGCAGGCTGACACCGGTTTCCTCGGCGAGCACAGTGCCGGTAACCGGCCGCCGGTAGCGCCGGAGCGTCTGAAGCAGGGTCAGCAGCCGTTCCGAGCGGGCGACCATGATTATACCCTCATGCAGACTGGCTGGGCCGGGTGGCGGTCATCCGCACCTTCCTGACCCTGCTCAGCGTTTCCACTCCACCCAGTCGCGCATCAAGCGATGGGCAATCGCGCCCTTCGGCGGCGGCGCCTTGCCGTTGACGCCTGGGCGTTCCAGCATTTCGATGGTTTCATCGCGGGTGAACCATCTGCAATCCTCGAGTTCGGCCTCGTCGCGGTGGATCTCGCGCGACTTCGCCTCGGCATAACAGCCGATCATCAGCGAATGCGGCATTGGCCAGGGCTGGGAGGCATGATAGCGGACGCGAGCGGTCCTGATACCGGATTCCTCCAGCGTTTCGCGGCGCACCGCATTTTCGATCGTCTCGCCCGGCTCCAGGAAGCCTGCGAGACAGGAATACATGCCCGGCGCAAAATGCGGGCCGCGACCGAGCAGGCAGAGATCGCGCTCCTCGTCGATCGTCAGCATGATGACCACGGGGTCGGTGCGCGGGAAGATCACGTGCTCACAAGCGGTGCAAACGCGCTTGTAGCCGCCGATGTGGATTTCCATCCCCGAACCGCAGCGGCCGCAGAAACGGTTGTCGCCGTTCCAGCGGATGAGGCTCGCAGCCTGTGCGAACTCGCCAAGCAATATCTCATCGACCAGTTCGTCGCGGAAGAGCGAGCGGCCGTCAACCGGCTTGTATTGGCTCGCCATATCCTCGACGTCGATGCCGATGGGCACGGCAAGGCGCGGCTCGCCGGTCTTGCGATAGCCGAGCAGCACGGTCTCGTCCCAGTTCGGCTTCAGCTCCTGCAGCTCGTAGCGGGCAAAGAGCGGATCGAGCACCTGGCCGTCATGCTTCAAAACCAGCTTGTCCTTGGCGAAGGCGAAGATATGCGTCCCTTCGCGGGCAAGCGCCTTCTCGACCGAGCCTTCGTCGCGATGTTCGCTGTCTCGGTTCAGGTCGTTGGCGGCAAAGGCGGTGAGATTGCTGGGTTCCGGATGCGGCACATCCGAATCGAAAAGCGAATGACTCATGGTGAAAGGGCTTCCCGCAGCTTTGCTATGAATTCGTTTCTTGTTCCGTCCTCGTAAGGCTCGGCCTTGCCAAAACCCCAGACAGGCCCCGGCCAGTTCGCATCGCCTTCGGAACGCGCAATGATATGAACATGAAGCTGGCGGACGATATTGCCAAGTGCCCCAACATTGATTTTTGTCGCACTGGTGACCTTCTTGAGCGCAGCAGAGACGAACTCGATCTCAAAAGTGAGCAGCACCTGATCGAGCGGGGTCAGCTCGAAGATCTCCGTGATCTCTGCCCGGCGCGGCACAAGGATCAGCCAGGGCCAGCGGGCATCCTTCGACAGCCTGACATCGCACAGGCCGATCACCATGATGCTGGTGCTGTCGTTTTCGAGCCTGGGGTCGAGCACGAAATCGCTCAAGGGCATTCTCCTCATGTTTTCCAATGGACTAGCAGTTTTTTTGGAGCTTGGCTTGCTTTTGATGACGTTTTTGCCGATATGTGCATCCGGGAGGTTGGTGGTGGACGAGCCACTCGCCAACCGGGTCAGGTCCGGAAGGAAGCAGCCCTAACGAGCCCCGGCACGGGTCATCGTGCCAGCCTCCCACCTTCTCTTCCAAGAAGCCCGGCATTTTCGGGCACAAGCAGGGCGATGAGCGACACCGAGCGACAATCACAAGATGCCGCCTCGACAGGCACCGGATACCGGGTGCTGGCACGCAAATACCGCCCCAAGGATTTTACGGACCTGATGGTCGGCCAGGAGCCGATGGTCCGCACGCTCACCAACGCCTTCGAGACGGGCCGCATTGCGCAGGCCTATATGCTGACCGGCGTTCGCGGGGTGGGCAAGACGACGACGGCGCGCATCCTTGCGCGGGCGCTGAACTACAAGACGGCCGATATCGACAAGCCGACGATCGATCTTCGCGTGCCCGGCGAACATTGCCAGGCGATCATGGAAGGCCGCCATGTCGACGTCATCGAGATGGACGCCGCCTCGCATACCGGCATCGACGATATCAGAGAGATCATCGAGCAAGTGCGCTACCGGCCGGTTTCGGCCCGCTTCAAGGTCTATATCATCGACGAAGTGCACATGCTTTCGACGCAAGCCTTCAACGGGTTGTTGAAGACGCTCGAAGAGCCGCCGGAGCATGTGAAATTTATCTTCGCGACGACGGAAATCCGCAAGGTTCCGATCACGGTTCTCTCGCGCTGCCAGCGATTCGACCTGCGCCGCATCAGTGCCTCCGATCTCGTCGGCCTGTTTTCGACCATTGCCGCCAAGGAAGGCATCGAAGCGGAACCGGATGCGCTGGCGATGATCGCGCGCGCCGCGGAAGGTTCTGCCCGCGACGGCCTGTCGCTGATGGACCAGGCGATCGCCCATGGCGGCGGCGTGGTGCGGGCCGAAGCCGTGCGCGGCATGCTCGGCCTTGCCGATCGCGCCCGCATCGTCGATCTCTTCCAGCATATCGTGCGCGGCGATGTCGCAAGCGCGCTCAATGAATTCCAGAGCCAATACGAGGCCGGTGCCAACCCGGTCGTGGTGCTGACGGATCTCGCCGATTTCACACATCTGGTGACGCGGCTGAAATATGTGCCCGATGCCGCAAACGACCCATCGCTCAGCGAAATCGAGCGCACCAAGGCTGCGGAATTTGCGCAAGGTGTCGCGGTTACCACGCTCTCGCGCATCTGGCAGATGCTGCTGAAGGGCATTCCGGAGACGGAAAACTCTTCGCGCACGGCGGGCGCAGCCGAGATGGTGCTTATCCGGCTTACGCACGCAGCACATCTGCCGGCGCCTGAGGATGCGGCGCGGCGGCTTGCGGAATTTTCCAATGAAAACGGTGAGCCACGTCCGTCCTCGCCTCCGCCTTCGGGCAATGGCGGCGGCACGCGCGTTCCCTACCAGACGAATGTGACGGCGCGGGCTCCGGAGCCTGCAGTGCGGCCGCAGTCCTCGGGGCCGACCGCCATGCTGCGCGCCGTGCCCAATCCGGAGCCGCAGAGTATCGGCCGCGTCGAGACCAAGCCGGCGGAAGCGCCGAAGCCGCTCGTGCCGGTCAATTCGATCAGCGATATCGTCGATCTCGCTGCCGAAAAACGCGACGTCAAACTCAAGGCATTGGTGCGCAACTTCGTGCGGCCCGTACGGATCGAGCCTGGCCGGCTAGACGTGAACCTCACCGAGGGTGCACCAGGCACATTGCTCAACGAACTTGCAGTCAAGCTCAAGGAATGGACCGGCATCCACTGGATCGTCAGCACTAGCCGTGAAGAAGGCGGGCCGACGATGGTGGAGGCGGAAGCCAAGGCGCAGGAACAGCGCGTCAGCGATGCACGCCAGGATCCTGATGTCGCTGCAATCCTCGCCCAGTTTCCGGGCGCCAAGATCATCGACGTGCGCGTGAGGGCGCCGACGCCGGAAGAGGAAGCGGAGGAGGTCAACCCGCCTGCTGCCGCCGAATCCGAGGAGGGCGATATCCTGCCCGGCGACGACATAGAATTCTAGTTTCAAGAAGGAGAAGACGATGCGCGACATCATGGGCATGATGGGCAAAGTCAAGGAAATGCAGGCCAAGATGGAGCAGATGCAGGCGGAAATCGCCGAGCTGACTGCCGAAGGCAAGGCTGGCGGCGGGCTCGTCACCGTCATCATCTCCGGCAAGGGCGAACTGAAGAGCCTGAAGATCGATCCTTCGCTCTTCAAGGAAGACGACGTTGAAATCCTCGAAGACCTGATCGTTGCCGCTCACAAGGATGCCAAGGACAAGGCGGAAGCCATCGCCGCCGAAAAAACCAAGGCGCTGACCGCCGGCCTGCCGATCCCACCCGGCTTCAAGCTGCCGTTCTGATGGTCCGGTACTCGACTGACCCCGGAAGAGGAGACGGGAGATGATGACGTTGACGACTTTGCTGGTTTTTGCCGGCGCTCTTTTCATTGCCGCGGGCACACCGGGGCCGAGCGTTGCGGCGCTGGTCGCCCGCGTCATCTCGAAAGGCGCGCGCGACGTGCTGCCTTTCCTGTTTGGCATGTGGGCCGGAGATGCGATCTGGCTCACCTGCGCCATTGCCGGCCTGTCGGCGATCGCCGAAAGCTTCTACCACGTCTTCGTCGTCATCAAGTGGCTCGGCGTGCTCTATCTTCTTTATCTCGCCTGGCGGATGTGGTTTGCCAAGGCGGATGTCGAAGAGGAGGAATTGCCGCAGGAGCGTTCACGCGGCCGGATGTTTCTGACCGGCCTGGCGATTGCGCTCGGCAATCCGAAGATCATGATGTTCTACGTGGCACTTCTGCCGTCGATCATCGACATCCCCTCGGTATCGCTTGCCGGTTGGGCCGAACTCGTCGTCACGCTGTTCGTCGTCTTGGCTGTCGTCGATTTCAGCCGGATGTTCCTCGCCGCAAAGGCGCGCGGTTTCCTGAAGAGCCGGCGCGCGGTGCGGATCGCCAACCGGGTGAGCGCGGGAACGATGGCAGGGGCTGCCGTCACGATCGCCATGCGCTGAAAATAGACAGCCTGATCGACCCCGCCGTGATGTTTCCTGTTACAGACGGCATCGCCGACGAGGCCTTCGGCATCGATCATGACGCCGCCGGTGACGGCATGTTTGAAGATACCGGTCTTGTAGCTCTTGCCCGGAAGCCTTTCAGCGGAGCCGCGGCAGACGGCGAGGATTTTCATGGTTTCAGCGATTCTTCCGTGATTCCGTTTTCGTTCCATATCAGTTAAGAACGGCGCATGGCAAAGCGAGTCACCGGCCCCGAAATCGAAAAACTGATCCAGCTTCTGGCGAAAGTGCCGGGCCTCGGGCCGCGCTCGGCGCGGCGGGCAGCACTGCATCTGATCAAGAAGAAGGACCAGCTTCTCGGTCCGCTTTCACATGCGATGGGCGAAGCCTATGACAAGGTGAAGATCTGCTCGCTCTGCGGCAATGTCGATACGGTCGATCCCTGTACGGTCTGCACCGATGCGCAGCGCGACCAATCCGTGATCATCGTCGTCGAGGATGTCTCGGATCTCTGGGCGCTGGAGCGCGCCGGCGCGCTGAACGCCGCATATCATGTGCTTGGCGGCACGCTCTCGCCGCTTGACGGAGTCGGTCCAGACGATCTCAATATCCGCGGGCTGATCAACCGTGTCGGCGAGGGCGGCATCAAGGAAATCATCGTCGCTGTGAATGCGACCGTCGAGGGACAGACGACGGCGCACTACATCACCGACCAGCTCGCAGATCTCGATGTGAAAATCACGCGGCTGGCGCATGGCGTGCCGGTGGGAGGTGAGCTCGACTATCTCGACGAGGGTACGCTGACGGCTGCGCTTCGAGCGCGGACGGCAATATGAGGGAACTGAGGATGTGGCGACTTACCCCCCTCTGCCCTGCCGGGCATCTCCCCCACAAGGAGGGAGATCACGAGCGGCTCGAGTCTCCCACCTCACGAACGGCTTACCCGGTTGAGACGTCGAAAGTTGGTGAAGAATGGCGCGCCCAGCCAATCTCCCCACCTGTGGGGGAGATGCCCGGCAGGGCAGAGGGGGGTATTCTGCGGCCACTGCGGATATTGGCATTTGTTTTGGCAACCGCACTTCTCCCCCTCCCTTCTTACGCAGCGCCTTCGAAAGCCGACGTCGAAGCGCAATTCGAAAAATGGGTACAAGTCGATCTCTGGCCGGAGGCCAAAAAGAACGGAATATCGGAGAAGACCTTTCGTGCCGCTTTTGCCGGAATCGAACTGAACTGGACCCTAACCGATCTCGCCCCTCCCGGCTTTCCGCCGCCGAAGGAGCAGAAGCAGACCCAGGCCGAATTTTCCTCGCCCGGTCCCTATTTCAACGAGGATCGGCTGAAGCGGCTTGCCATGACCGGACGCGGCTTTGCCTCTCAATATGCCTCGACGCTGAACCGCATTGAAAAGACCTATGGCGTGCCGGGGTCGATCGTGCTGGCGATATGGGGACGCGAGACGGGCTTCGGCGCGGCGAAGATCCCAAATTCCGCCGTCGAGATTTTAGCGACCAAGGCCTTCATGTCGACGCGCAAGGAGATGTTCCGCATGGAGCTGATCGCTGCGCTGCATATTCTCGACGGCGGCGACGTGACCCCTGCCGACTTCAAGGGATCATCGGCAGGCGCGCTCGGCCAGCCGCAGTTCATGCCGACGAGCTATCTGAAATATGCCGTCGATTTCGATGGTGACGGACATCGCAACATCTGGACCTCGGTTCCCGATACGCTCGCTTCGATTGCCAACTTCCTCGTGAAAAAGGGCTGGCAGCGCGACCGCGACTGGGGGTTCGAGGTGGCGATCCCGCAAGCCGTCTCCTGCGCGCAGGAAGGGCCTGACCTTGCAAAGCCACTCTCCCATTGGGCATCGCTCGGCATCGATCGCATTTCCGGCAAGGGCTTTCCATCCGGAGAGTTGAAGGCACAGGGCATGATGCTGGTGCCGGCCGGGCGCGACGGGCCGGAATTCATCGTCACGCCAAACTTTTACGTCATCAAGGAATATAACAACTCCGACCTCTATGCTCTCTATATCGGCAATCTCGCCGACCGCATCGCCTTCGGGTCTGGCGCATTCCAGGGCCAGTGGGGCGATGTCGGCAAGATGCTGCGTTCTGATGTCGCCGCCATGCAGCACGCGCTTGAGCGGCAGGGTTACGATGTTGGCGGCTCGGACGGGTTGCCCGGCTATAAGACGCGTCGCTCCATCGGCCAATGGCAGGAAAAGAACGACATGAAGCCGACCTGCTTTCCCGAGGCATCGATGAAAGGCAAGCTGAAATAGAGAGCAGAACGGTGCTCCTGGCAGCGCTTTACAGGTTACGCTTCAGCCCCGCATGGCTGGCCGCGAAGCCGAGCTTCTCATAGAAACGGAGACGCTACGCGCGTCTTGTCGGATGTGAGCTGCACGAGGCCGCAACCCCGATTGCGGCGCAGGCTGCAAGATGGCGCGCATCGATAAGATCCGAGATACCCCCCGCGTGCTACCGAGATCATCGTCGGCGAGATCGGATTGTCGTGCACTTCGGAAGGCGTGCATGCTCAACCTCAATGGTGCAGATCGATCGGCGTCTTGTGGAAGACGTCATCGACGGGCGGAATGGCCTGGCGCTCGATCATGCGGTGAACATGCGGCAGGCCCTCGCCACGGTGGAGGGCGCGAAGCCGGTCGGTATTTTCGGCATCGGCCTGTGTGCGGCGCTGATTGTGCCTGATATATTCGACCCAGGTCGGCGTGTGATAGGTTTCCATCCAGAGACCGGGATTTTCGAGATCGCGCATCAGTGCCCAGTTGCGGGCGCCATCGCGGATGCGGATGCGGCGGCGCTCTTCCATCAGCGTCATGAATTCGGCCAAGTCGTCATCGGCAATCTTGTAATCTACTTGGATGACGATCGGGCCGCTGCGTGGCGTGATATCGAGGCCGAGAGCCGGCTCGATAAAGCGGTTCAGCGGATCGAGGTTGAGCGAGGCGAAAGCCGGCATGGAAAAGCGCAGGCCGATCACGACTCCAAACAGCAGGACCGCAGCCGACATCAGCAGGGCGTTCGAAAGACCATACCGGTCGGCGGCAACACCCCAGAGCCAGCTTCCGCCGGCAATGCCGCCGAAGGTGACGGTCTGGTAAAGCGACAAAGCACGGCCGACCACCCAGCGCGGCGTCGAAAGCTGGACGATGATATTGAAGAGCGAAAGTGCCGAAACCCAGCAGGCACCGGCTACGAGCAGCCCGGCCGAGGTGAGCACGGCACTTGGGCTGAGAGCTGTGATCACAGCACTGAGTGCAAAGCCTGAAAAAGCCAGGCGGATGATCGTCTCGCTGGAGAACATCTCGCGCAGCCTGGCGCTCAGGATGGCACCGCCGATCGCGCCGATGCCGAAGGCGCCGAGCATGAAACCATAGGTCAGCGGCCCGCCGGAGACGAGATCGAGCGCGACGACCGGCAGCAGCGCCTGGATAGAACTCGCGCCGATACCGAATACCAGCCCTCTCAGGAGGATCTTTTCGAGGTTGGGCGACATGGAGACATAACGCAGGCCGGCAAAAATGGCGCTGCCAAGCGTTTCGCGCGGCAGTGTCGAAGCGGGCGTGCTCGGCCGCCAGCGGAACAGCACATAGAGGAGCGCAATGTAGCTCAGCGCGTTCACCGCAAATGCCGCGGCGGCACCGGCAGCGGCCACGATGGCGCCGCCGATCGCCGGACCGACGCTGCGGGTTATATTGAAACCCATACTGTTCAGCGTGACCGCGTCCGGCAAATCGTCACGCGGCACCATGTCGCCAACCGAGGCCTGCCAGGAGGGATTGTTGAGCGCCGTACCGCAGCCGATGAGAAACGTGAAGAAGAGAAGCAGTCCGGGTGTAATCCAGCCGATGATGGCGCAGGCCGTCAACAGGATCGAGACCACGAGCATCGCGGATTGCGCTGTCAGCATGATCCGGCGCCGATCATAATTGTCGGCGAGAGCACCTGAGATCAGCGAGAAGAGCATGATCGGCAGCGCCGTCGAGGTCTGAACCAGCGCAACCATATCCTCCGACGAAGTGATGACCGTCATCATCCAGGCGGCACCGACGGCTTGAATCAGGCCGCCAAAATTCGAGGCGAGGCTTGCAAACCAGATGGTGCGGTAGGTCTCATGCCGCAAAGGCGCAAATGTCGATGATGTATAGGCCACGTTCCCCCGCTTTTATCGTTATGCCTCAACAGCAATATATGCGGAAGACAAATGCTCGCCATAGGTTAGCTCGCACTTGCGGGAGCGGAAGAGGCGGAATCGCCTCCGACCTTGCAATTTCCAAAAAACGGGACTATATGGCACTCAAATTCTTGATCGTACGATGAAGAGTGGGCCGCAAGGACCCGCTCTTTTTTATTAGCGCGATCACCCCGAATGCCAGAAATCGCAGGGAGCGCACCGCTTGTCGGATCTGACAAACGCAGACAATCAACATGAGCCGCGGCTGATCACCGAGACCGGGCTTGACCAGCGTCTTGCCGACATTATCGAACCAGTCCTCATCGACATCGGTTTCCGCCTCATTCGCGTCCGCATGCTCAACCAGAATGGCATGACGATGCAGGTCATGGCCGAGAAGAACGATGGCACGATGACCGTGGAGGACTGCGAGCAGGTCTCCATGGCGATTTCTCCGGTCCTCGATGTGGAAGATCCGATCGATAAAGAGTATCATCTGGAAGTGTCTTCGCCGGGCATCGACCGCCCTCTGGTGCGGAAGTCCGATTTCGTCCGCTGGCAAGGCCACCTGGTAAAGTGCGAAACGTCGATCATGATCGGCAATCGCAAACGCTTCCGCGGCAAGATCGTCGAAGCGGACGCCGATGGGTTTACGATCGAACGCGATCAGGTTGCCTACGGCGAGGAGCAGAAGGTTGCGATCCCCTTCACGGCGCTCAGCGATGCCAAGCTCATTCTGACCGACGATCTGATCCGAGATGCACTGCGCGCCGACAAGCTGGCTAAAGCGCAGGCTGCGAACCAGAACGAAGCGGACGACGAAGAATAACCGATCAACGTAAGCTCCAGGGACGGGAACCCGGGTAGTCAAGGACGGAGAAACAGAACAATGGCAGTCAGTGCAAACCGGCTCGAACTTCTGCAGATCGCAGATGCAGTGGCGCGCGAAAAGGTCATCGACCGCGAGATCGTGCTTGCCGCGATGGCCGATGCCATCCAGAAGGCGGCGCGTTCCCGTTACGGCACCGAATCCAATATCCGCGCCGACATCAACCCCAAGACCGGCGAAATCCGTCTGCAGCGCCTGCTCGAAGTCGTCGAGAAGGCCGAAGACTATTCCACGCAGATCCCGCTGGAACTGGCCCGCGACCGCAACCCGGACGCCGCTATCGGCGACTTCATCGCCGATCCGCTGCCGCCGATGGATTTCGGCCGCATCGCCGCACAGTCGGCCAAGCAGGTGATCGTGCAAAAGGTGCGCGAAGCCGAGCGTGACCGCCAGTTCGACGAATTCAAGGATCGCGTCGGCGAAATCGTCAACGGCACGGTCAAGCGCGTCGAATACGGCAACGTCATCGTCGACCTCGGCCGCGGCGAAGGCATCATCCGCCGTGACGAAATGATCCCGCGCGAGAATGTCCGCTATGGCGATCGCGTTCGTGCATACGTATATGATGTCCGTCGCGAGCAGCGCGGCCCGCAGATTTTCCTGTCGCGCACGCATCCGCAGTTCATGGTGAAGCTCTTCACCATGGAAGTGCCGGAAATTTACGACGGCATCATCCAGGTGAAGTCGGTTGCCCGCGACCCGGGCTCGCGCGCCAAGATCGCCGTAATCTCGAACGACTCGTCGATTGATCCGGTCGGCGCCTGCGTCGGTATGCGCGGTTCGCGTGTCCAGGCCGTCGTTGGAGAGCTCCAGGGCGAGAAGATCGACATCATTCCCTGGTCGCAGGACCCGGCGACCTTCGTCGTCAACGCTCTGCAGCCGGCTGAAGTCGCCAAGGTCGTTCTCGACGAGGACGCGGAACGCATCGAAGTGGTCGTTCCGGACGAGCAGCTTTCGCTCGCCATCGGCCGCCGCGGCCAGAACGTCCGCCTCGCTTCGCAGCTGACGGGCTGGGACATCGACATCATGACGGAAGCCGAAGAATCGGAGCGCCGTCAGAAGGAATTCAACGAGCGCACCAACCTCTTCATGGACTCGCTCGACGTCGACGAAATGGTCGGTCAGGTCCTGGCTTCGGAAGGATTCGCCGCCGTCGAGGAACTGGCTTATGTCGATCTCGACGAAATCTCTTCGATCGACGGTTTCGATGAAGACACGGCGCAGGAAATCCAGACCCGCGCCCGTGAATTTCTCGAGAAACTCGAGGCCGAAATGGACGAGAAGCGCAAGGCTCTCGGGGTTTCCGACGAGCTGCGCCAGATCGACGGCATAACCGCCCAGATGATGGTCGCGCTCGGCGAAGACGGTATTAAGACGATCGAGGACTTCGCAGGCTGCGCAGCCGACGATCTCGTCGGCTGGACCGAACGCAAGAATGGCGAAACGAAGAAGTTCGAGGGCCTGTTCTCGAAGTTCGACATTTCGCGCGTCGAAGCCGAACAGATGGTTGTGCAGGCCCGCCTGCTCGCCGGCTGGATCACCGAGGAAGACCTTGCGAAGGACGCGGAGGCTGTTGAGGCCGATGCTGCCGAGCAGGACGCATAATGACACTGACGCCGAACACATCTCCTGAGGACGACGATCTTGCAGGTTACGACGTGAACGGCCGCATGTGCATTGCAACACGTGAAAGCGGATCGCCGGACGAGCTGATCCGCTTCGTGGCCGCCCCTGACGGGACGGTGGTGCCGGATCTGAAGCGCACGCTGCCGGGACGCGGCTGCTGGGTGAAGATCGATCGGTCACTGGTCGAGAGGGCGGTGGCGAAGAAGCTCTTCGCCCGTGCCCTCAAGGCCGATGTCAAGGCTGCCGACGACCTCGCCGAGCGCGTGGAGCGGCTGTTTCTGCAGCAGCTGCTGCAGATGATGAATATGGCGCGCAAGGCGGGCCAGCTCGTCACCGGCTCGGCCAAGGTGGATGCCGCAATACGCAGCGGGGCTGCGCTTGCAGTGTTCCATTCGACGGATGCCGCCGCCGATGGCGTGAGAAAAATAGATCAGGCTCGCAAGGCCTGGCACCTCGGAATGGAAACCGAGGAAGAAATACCTTCCTTCCGTCTCTTCTCGGAGAGCGAAATGGAAGGGGTGATGGGCCAGAATGCTTTTATCCATGCCGCAGTGCTTGCAGGGCAGGCGGGTGAAGGTGTAGTGAAGCGCGCAAAGATGCTCGAACAGTACCGTAACGGCGGTCAGTCCCGGGCACCGGGCGGCGCTGGCCAGCAAAAACAATGATGCGGTCACCGGCGAAAGCCGGCCGCAATATCATTGATCGATTGTATGTGATTGACAGGGTCTGATGGCTTCATCGTTCCCTGTCCGAAGGAACGGGAACGAATGACCGACAGCAACGACGACAAGACAATCAGCGTAACGGGGAAGAAGACCCTCACCTTGAAACCATCAGGGATGAGCCAGGGTACCGTTCGCCAGGATATGGGTCGCGGTCGCACCAAAGCGGTTGTCGTCGAGACCCGCAAGCGGCGCCCGATGCGCCCTGAAGATGAAAAGCCGATAACGCCTGCTCCGGCAGCCCCGGTGCGTGCGCCCGAACCGGCGCCGGCGCCCGTGCAGGCACGCCCGCAGCAGTCGGCTCCGGCCCCGCGCGTTCAACAGCCCGGCGGCCAGAACAACCAGCGCCCACAGCAGGCCAACCAGCGTCCGCAGCAATCCTACCAGCAGCCGCGCCAGCAGGATCGCCCACGTCCGGTGGTTCTGAACCACCTTTCGCCCGAGGAAATGGATGCCCGCCGCCGCGCGCTTGCCGATGCGCAGGCCCGTGACGCACAGGACGCCATCCGTCGTGCCGAGGAAGAAAAGCGCCGCGCCGTCGAAGAGGCCGCACGTCAGGCTGCCGAAGCGGAAGAGGCCAAGCTGCGCGCTGCCGAAGAGGCTGCACGCCAGGCCGAGACTGCAGCAGCGGCGGCTGAAGCACCGGCACGTTCTGCGCCTGTAGCGGAAGCACGTGTTGAAACTCCACGTCCGCAGCAGCAGGCGCCGGTATCCGCACCGGCTGCTCGCCGTCCGGAAACCGCTCCGTCGCCCTCAACCGCCCGGCCCGCGCCAGGCGCACCGGCAGGCGTCCGTGGTCGCCGTAGCGAAGGCGAAGATGAAGACCGCGGTGCTTCGCGCGGCGGTCCGGTCCGCGGCCGCCCGGTTCGTCCAGAGCCCGCAAAGCCTGTGACAACCCGTCCGAAGAGTGAGGAAGAGCGCCGCCGCGGTAAGCTGACGGTGACCACGGCAAACGTCGATGACGACGGCAATGCGCGTGGGCGCTCGCTTTCGGCCATGCGCCGCCGGCAGGAAAAATTCCGCCGCAGCCAGATGCAGGAAACGCGCGAGAAGATCACCCGCGAGGTCGTACTGCCGGAGACCATCACCATTCAGGAACTGTCGCAGCGCATGTCGGAACGTGCCGTTGACGTCATCAAGTACCTGATGAAGGAAGGCCAGATGATGAAGCCGGGCGACGTTATCGACGCCGACCTCGCTGAACTGATCGCTGGTGAATTCGGCCATACCGTCAGACGCGTATCCGAATCCGACGTCGAACTCGGCATCTTCAACGTGTCCGACGAGCAGGGCGAACTGGTTTCGCGCCCGCCTGTCGTCACCATCATGGGCCACGTCGACCACGGCAAGACCTCGCTGCTCGACGCTATCCGCCATGCCAACGTGGTCGCCGGCGAAGCCGGTGGCATCACGCAGCATATCGGCGCCTATCAGGTAGAGCAGAACGGCCAGAAGATCACCTTCATCGACACTCCCGGCCACGCAGCCTTCACGGCGATGCGTGCTCGCGGCGCGCAGGCCACTGATATAGCGATCCTGGTGGTCGCGGCCGATGACAGCGTGATGCCGCAGACGATCGAATCGATCAACCACGCCAAGGCGGCCGGTGTTCCGATCATCGTGGCGATCAACAAGGTCGACAAGCACGAAGCCGATCCGCAGAAGGTTCGCAACCAGCTTCTGCAGCACGAAGTCTTCGTGGAGTCCATGGGCGGTGAAGTGCTCGACGTCGAAGTTTCGGCCAAGACCGGCAAGAACCTCGACAAGCTGCTCGAGGCGATCCTGCTGCAGGCCGAAATTCTCGACCTCAAGGCGAATCCGAACCGGACGGCTGAAGGCACGGTTATCGAAGCCCAGCTCGACCGCGGTCGCGGTGCGGTTGCGACCGTGCTTGTCCAGAAGGGCACGCTGCGTCCGGGTCAGATCATCGTTGCCGGCGACGTCTGGGGCCGCGTACGCGCCCTGGTGACGGACAAGGGCGACCATGTGAAGGAAGCAGGCCCAGCGACCCCGGTTGAGGTTCTCGGTCTTTCCGGCACGCCGCAGGCGGGCGACAAGTTCGCCGTCGTCGAGAACGAAAGCCGCGCCCGCGAAATCTCGGAATATCGTCAGCGTCTTGCCCGCGACAAGGCGGCTGCCCGCCTGTCGGGACAGCGCGGTTCGCTGGAACAGATGATGACGCAGCTCCAGACCACCGGCGTGAAGGAATTCCCGCTGGTCATCAAGGGCGACGTGCAGGGCTCCATCGAAGCTATTGCCGGCGCGCTGGACAAGCTCGGTACCGACGAGGTTCGTGCCCGCATCGTTCATTCGGGCGCAGGCGGTATCACAGAGTCCGACATCTCGCTTGCCGAAGCATCGAACGCTGCCATCATCGGCTTCAACGTGCGTGCGAATACGCAGGCACGCCAGTTCGCTGAGCGTGAGGGGATCGAGATCCGCTACTACAACATCATCTACGACCTCGTGGATGACGTAAAGGCAGCGATGTCGGGTCTTCTTTCGCCGGAGCGTCGCGAGACCTTTATCGGCAATGCCGAAATCCTGGAGGTGTTCAACATCACCAAGGTCGGCAAGGTCGCGGGTTGCCGCGTCGTCGAAGGCAAGGTCGAACGTGGCGCGGGTGTCCGCCTCATCCGCGACAACGTCGTCGTGCACGAAGGCAAGCTCAAGACCCTCAAGCGCTTCAAGGATGAAGTCTCTGAAGTGCCGATGGGCCAGGAGTGCGGCATGGCCTTCGAGAACTACGAAGACATGCGTGTCGGCGACGTCATCGAGTGCTTCCGCGTCGAGCACATCACACGCACGCTCTGATCGGGCCACGATTGAAATCTTGGGCGGGCGCCGGATGATCCAGTCCGGCGCCCGATCCTTTTGGGATAAAGAACAATGGCAACAAGACCCACAACCTCGGCACCATCGCAGCGCATGTTGCGTGTCGGCGAACAGGTTCGCGCAGCGATCACTCAGGTGCTGCAGCGTGGCGAAGTCCGTGACGACATCATCGAGGCGACCGTGATCTCGATCTCCGAAGTGCGCATGTCGCCCGACCTGAAGATCGCGACGGCCTATGTGACGCCTCTCGGCGTTTCCGACCATACGATCGTCATCGACGCGCTGAACCGCAATGCGAAGTTCATCCGGGGGCGGCTCGGACCTCAGCTCCGGCAGATGAAATACATGCCGGAAGTGCGCTTCCGCGACGATACCAGCTTCGACAATTACAAGAAGATCGACGACCTGCTGCGCTCGCCCGAGGTGAGCCGCGATCTCGACAACGATGACGAATAGCAGAAGAGACTGATGTCCAGACCCCGCAAACCCAAGGGCCGCCCGATTTCCGGCTGGCTGATCCTCGACAAGCCGGTGGATTTCGGCTCGACGGAAGCCGTTTCCAAGATCAAGTGGTTCTTCAAGGCACAGAAATGCGGCCATGCCGGCACGCTCGATCCGCTTGCTTCGGGCATGCTGCCGATCGCGCTCGGCGATGCCACAAAGACCGTTCCCTACGTGATGGATGGCCGAAAAATCTACGAATTCACCGTCAGCTGGGGCGAAGAGCGGGCGACTGACGACCTCGAGGGCGAGGTTACGCAGAGTTCGGACAAGCGGCCGAGCGAACAGCAGATCCGCGAGATCCTGCCTGCCTATATCGGCACGATCAATCAGGTTCCGCCGCAGTTCTCGGCGATTAAAATTGCTGGCGAACGCGCCTATGATCTGGCCCGCGACGGCGAGGCGGTCGATATCCCCTCGCGTGCGGTCGAGGTTCATCGTCTGACGCTTCTCGCCTGCCCGAATGCCAATACGGCGCATTTCGAGGTGGAATGCGGCAAGGGCACCTATGTGCGGGCGCTTGCTCGCGATTTTGGCCGCCAACTCGGCTGCTACGGTCATATTTCCGGCCTGCGCCGTACCTTCGTAGCACCCTTCGCCGAGAATACGATGGTGCCGCTTGCAAAGCTCACCGCGCTTGAAGAGATCGAGGACATGGACGAGCGCCTTGCCGCGCTCGACGCCCTGCTAATCGACACCTGCGAAGCGCTGTCGGCCCTGCCGCACCTTGTTATCAGCGACGACCAGGCACACCGTCTAAAGATGGGCAATCCCATCCTGGTGCGTGGCCGCGATGCACCGGTTGCCGAAAGCGAGGCCTATGCGACGGCACGCGGCAGGCTGATTGCGATCGGCGAGATCGGAGAGGGCGAATTCCGGCCGAAGCGCGTTTTTGCCTAGGCCGTCCGGCCTGCTGCAAGAACAACGGCAATTGTCAGAAGACAGCGATGCGATATGTTTTTCCGCGGGCTATGACGGCCCGCTTAAGGGGAAGAATATGCGCAGAATTGCAATCGGAATACTGACGTTCTTTTCACTGCTCCTGACAGTTGCCGGCGTTCAATCTGCCGAGCGCTGGGCCGAACTTCCAGCCTTTCCTCCCATGCCAGCGCCGAAAGCGAGCGGCATGGCCGATGTCAACGACATCAAAATGTATTACGCCGAATATGGCGAGGGCGACCCGATACTCTTCATCCATGGCGGGCTTGGAAATGCCGATGTCTGGGGCCACCAGGTCGCCGATTTTGCCAAGGATCATCTCGTTATCGTTGCCGACAGCCGCGGGCATGGACGCTCCACCCGCAGCCAACAGCCCTTCGGCTACGATCTGATGACATCGGATTATGCAGCACTTCTCGACTATCTGAAGATCGGCAAGGTGACGCTGGTCGGTTGGTCGGACGGCGGCATCATCGGCATCGACATGGCGATGAAACATCCGGAGAAACTCACGCGCGTCATCGCCCAGGCGGCAAACGTGACCACCGACGGCGTGAAGTCCGACGTCATGAGCAACAAGACCTTCAACGACTACATCAATGTCGCCGGCGAATATTACAGGAAGCTGTCGCCGACGCCGAACGAATATGACGCTTTCGTCACCCAGATCTCGGAGATGTGGGCGACGCAGCCCGCCTGGACGGCAGCGGATCTCGGAAAGATCAAGGTACCCGTCACGCTCGCCATCGGCGACCATGACGAGGCCGTAAAGCTTGACCATACAGAGATGATGGCAAAGGAAATTCCGGGTGCGAAACTCGTCATCCTGAAGGATGCCAGCCATTTCGCCATGCTGCAGGATCCCGAGGGATACGATGCGATGATCCGGGACGCCATGGCGGGGCGCTGAAAAACCCATGCGAGGGATCCCTCTTTCCATCGCTGCTTATTTGGTTTATAGGCAGCGCCAGCATTAGGTATTCCCGATTGCATTCGCGGCCAAAGCTGGACGACATCCCGGCTTTTGGCGACTTTACCTCCTCTCAACGAAAGGATTGTCCGATGTCGATCACTGCTGAGCGCAAGGCTGCGCTGATCAAGGAATATGCGACCGTCGAAGGCGACACCGGTTCTCCAGAAGTACAGGTTGCGATCCTCACCGAGCGCATCAACAACCTGACCGAACACTTCAAGGACCACAAGAAGGATAACCATTCCCGCCGTGGTCTGCTGACGCTCGTTTCCAGCCGCCGCTCGCTTCTTGACTACCTCAAGAAGAAGGACGAAGGCCGCTACACCAAGCTGATTACCGGTCTGGGTATCCGCCGTTAATGATTTTCCGGCGGGCGAAGCTCTTCGCCCGCCGGATGCTTTTTCGGGAGTGCGTCTCCCGATGACATTTTCCAGGCGCGCGCTATCTGCGTGATGGAAAGACGGCAGACCCGGATGGGCCGGTTCTGCCAGACCAACCGTTGACCTGTCATGGGGCAGGATTGCCGGATGCTTTCGGCCAGAGTTTCGCAAGAGCTTTGGCCCGGTTTCTCAAGGGAAATCGTCCGCTCGAAGCTTCCCGTTGTCTTGCCCGTGATACGTCACACTGATTGCGGTCGACGCTATGCTGCTCCTCATGGAGACGGCGCGTTGGCTGCATTGAAGGACAAGACATGTTCGATACACATACCGTAGAAATCGAGTGGGCCGGCCGCCCTCTCAAGCTCGAAACCGGCAAGATCGCTCGTCAGGCTGACGGCGCCGTTCTCGCCACCTATGGCGAAACCGTGGTTCTTGCTACCGTCGTTTCGGCCAAGGCGCCGAAGCCCGGCCAGGACTTCTTCCCGCTGACGGTCAATTATCAGGAAAAGACCTACGCGGCCGGCAAGATCCCCGGTGGCTATTTCAAGCGCGAGGGACGTCCGAGCGAAAACGAAACCCTCGTTTCCCGCCTGATCGACCGTCCGATCCGCCCGCTCTTCCCGGAAGGCTACAAGAACGACACGCAAGTCGTCGTCACCGTCATCCAGCATGACCTCGAGAACAACCCGGACATCCTGTCCATGGTCGCGACCTCGGCTGCGCTGACGCTGTCAGGCGTTCCCTTCATGGGTCCGGTCGGCGGTGCGCGCGTCGGTTACATCAACGGCGAATACATTCTCAACCCGCATCTCGACGAGATGGATGAATCGAGCCTCGACCTCGTCGTTGCCGGCACCTACGATGCCGTCCTGATGGTCGAATCCGAAGCCAAGGAACTTCCGGAAGACGTCATGCTCGGCGCCGTGATGTTCGGCCACAAGGGCTTCCAGCCGGTTCTCGACGCGATCATCAAGCTCGCCGAAGTTGCCGCCAAGGAGCCGCGTGACTTCCAGCCGGAAGACTACTCCGCTCTCGAAACCGAAATGCTCGGCCTTGCCGAAGGTGAGCTTCGCGAAGCCTACAAGATCACCCAGAAGGCCGACCGCTACGCTGCCGTCGACGCCGTCAAGGCCAAGGTGAAGGCGCACTTCCTCCCCGAGGAAGGCGAAGCCCGCTACACGGCCGAAGAAGTCGGCGCGATCTTCAAGCATCTGCAGGCCAAGATCGTCCGCTGGAACATTCTCGACACCAAGAGCCGCATCGACGGTCGCGACCTCGAAACCGTTCGTCCGATCGTATCGGAAGTCGGCCTTCTGCCGCGCACGCATGGTTCGGCGCTCTTTACCCGCGGTGAAACGCAGGCGATCGTGGTTGCCACCCTCGGCACCGGCGAAGACGAGCAGTACGTCGACAGCCTGACAGGCATGTACAAGGAGCGCTTCCTGCTCCATTACAACTTCCCTCCCTACTCGGTTGGCGAAACCGGCCGTATGGGTTCCCCGGGTCGCCGTGAGATCGGTCATGGCAAGCTTGCATGGCGCGCCATCCGTCCGATGCTGCCGTCGGCCGAACAGTTCCCCTACACACTGCGTGTCGTCTCCGAGATCACCGAGTCGAATGGCTCGTCCTCGATGGCCACCGTCTGCGGCACCTCGCTGGCGCTGATGGATGCCGGTGTACCGCTCGCCAAGCCGGTCGCCGGTATCGCCATGGGTCTGATCCTGGAAGGTGATCGTTTCGCCGTCCTCTCCGACATTCTCGGTGACGAAGATCACCTCGGCGACATGGACTTCAAGGTTGCAGGTACCGCCGATGGCATCACCTCGCTGCAGATGGACATCAAGATCGCCGGTATCACCGAAGAGATCATGAAGGTCGCCCTTGGCCAGGCCCAGGGTGGTCGCGCCCACATTCTCGGCGAAATGGCGAAGGCCATCACCGAAAGCCGCGGTCAGCTCGGTGAATTCGCACCGCGCATCGAAGTCATGAACATCCCGGTCGACAAGATCCGCGAAGTCATCGGCTCCGGCGGCAAGGTCATCCGCGAAATCGTCGAAAAGACCGGCGCGAAGATCAACATCGAGGACGACGGCACCGTCAAGATCGCCTCCTCCTCGGGCAAGGAAATCGAAGCGGCCCGCAAGTGGATCCACTCGATCGTCGCCGAGCCGGAAATTGGCCAGATCTACGAAGGTACTGTTGTCAAGACCGCCGACTTCGGCGCCTTCGTCAACTTCTTCGGCGCCCGCGACGGTCTCGTGCACATCTCGCAGCTTGCTTCCGAACGCGTCGCCAAGACCCAGGATGTCGTCAAGGAAGGCGACAAGGTCTGGGTCAAGCTGCTCGGCTTCGACGAGCGCGGCAAGGTTCGCCTGTCGATGAAGGTTGTCGACCAGGCCACCGGCCAGGAAATCCCGGCCGCCGAAAAGGGCGACAAGAAGAAGGAAGAAGCGGCCGAATAAGCCGCGTCTCCTCCTCTGATATCCGGGCGCGGGACTGTTTCCGCGCCCTTTTTGTATTCGACCTTTGCGCAATTGCGGACGGAGAATCGCTGCGCACTTTTCCTGGAATTGCTCCAGATGACGGGACCAGACCATGAGCCGCGAAACGCTTAAAACCCTCTTCCACCCCTTTGCCAGCGAAACAGTAGCGTCGCCCGGCGAAGGCGAGCGCGTGCTTTTCCTTGGCGCAGAGGCAGGCTTTGCGCTGCCCGAAGGCTTTGCCGCATCCCTGGATGCCGTACAGGGCTTCAAGCCGCTCTACAGGCAGCTTCTGGCGCAGCGTATCGAGGCGAAGCCGGAGATCGACAGTGAGGACTACGATGCGGCGCTGGTGCTCTGCACCAAGCATAAGGGCGAGAACGAGGCGAATATCGCCGCTGCCCTTTCCCGCGTGAAGGCCGGCGGCCTGATCCTTGTCGCCGGCGGCAAGGAAGACGGTATCCAGCCGCTACGCAAGCGTGTGGAAGGCTTCGGCCTCGATACCGAACACATGCCTAAATATCATGGCGTCGCCTTCTGGTTCGGCCGGCCGGCCGATGTCAGCGAGATCGTTTCGAAGTTCGGAAAATCGCCGGTACGCGTCGAAGGCCGCTTCATCGCCTCGCCCGGCATGTTCTCGCATGATCGGCTCGATGCCGGTTCACAGCTTCTCGCCTCGCGCCTGCCGACCGATTTTACCGGCGATGCGGCCGATTTCGGCGCCGGCTGGGGCTATCTTTCCATTGAGCTGGCACAGAAGTCTCCGAACCTTGCCCGCCTTGACCTCTACGAAGCCAACTACGAGGCCCTGGAGGCCGCCAAGGCCAATCTAGCGGAGAACTGCCCGGACGCGCCTGTGCGCTTCTTCTGGCACGATCTGGCGGGCGAGCAGGTGCGGGACAAATACGATCTCGTCATCATGAACCCGCCCTTCCATGAGGGTCACGCGGCTGAACCTTCGCTTGGCCAGGCAATGATCAAGACCGCGGCTTCCGCACTGCGCGGCGGCGGGCGGCTGATGCTGGTCGCCAATCGCGGCCTGCCCTATGAACCGGTGCTTGCAGAGCACTTCAAGGACAGCGGCGAAACCTGCCGCAATGCCCGCTTCAAGGTGTTGTGGGCACGGAAATGAAAAAGGCGGCCACGTGGCCGCCTTTTTCATTTGAAGCTTCTTATCCAGCCTTACTCGACGTCCGCCTTGCGCAGCGTCTCCAGCGTCGGCATGGAGGTGATGTTGTAACCGGCATCGACGAAGTGGATTTCGCCGGTCACGCCCGTCGAGAGATCCGAAAGCAGATACAGCGCGGAGCTGCCGACCTGATCGATGGTGACGGTCTTGCGCAGCGGGGCATTGCGCTGGTTCCACGACAGGATGGCGCGCGCATCCGAAATGCCGGCGCCGGCGAGCGTGCGGATCGGGCCTGCGGAAATGGCATTGACGCGGATGCCGCGCGGACCGTAATCGGCCGCCAGATAGCGCACGGAGGCTTCCAGAGCGGCCTTGGCGACGCCCATGACATTGTAGTTCGGGATGACGCGTGTGGAGCCGTTATAGGTCAGCGTCAGCATCGTGCCGCCATCTTCCATCAGCGGTGCACAGCGCTTGGCGATCTCCGTGAAGGAGAAACAGGAAATGACCATGGTGCGGCTGAAATTTTCGCGCGTGGTATCGGCGTAGAGGCCCTTCAGCTCGTTCTTGTCGGAAAAGCCGATGGCGTGGACGATGAAATCGAGCTTGCCCCAGCGCTCCTTGATCGTGTCGATGACCGTATCGACCGAAGCGATATCTTCAACATCGCAGGGCAGCAGAAAATCAGAACCGAGTTCGGCTGCAAGCGGCTTGACGCGCTTTCCAAGGGCATCGCCCTGGAAGGTAAAAGCGAGTTCTGCGCCCTGTGCAGCGAGCGCCTTTGAAATCCCCCAAGCGATCGAATGGTTGTTTGCGACGCCCATGATGAGGCCGCGCTTACCCTGCATAATTCCGGTCATTGTTATTATCCGTTGTAGCGCTGGAACACGAGCGTGGCGTTGGTGCCGCCGAAGCCGAAGGAGTTGGAGAGGGCAAGGTCGATCTTGGCATTATCGATGCGCTTGCGAACGATCGGCACGCCTTCGAATTCCGGGTCGAGTTCCTTGATATGCGCGCTTTCGCCGATGAAGCCTTCCTGCATCATCAGCAGCGAATAAATCGATTCCTGCACGCCGGCAGCACCGAGCGAATGGCCCGTCAGCGACTTGGTGGACTGGATATGCGGAAGCTTGTCACCGAAGACTTCGCGGATCGCACCGATTTCCTTGCTGTCGCCGACCGGCGTCGAGGTGCCGTGCGTGTTGATATAGTCGATATTGCCCTTTACCGTGGCGAGCGCCTGACGCATGCAGCGGATCGCGCCTTCGCCCGACGGAGCGACCATGTCATAGCCGTCGGAGGTCGCGCCGTAGCCGACGACTTCGGCATAGATCTTGGCGCCCCGCGCCTTGGCGTGTTCCAGCTCCTCAAGGACAAGGACGCCGGCGCCGCCGGCAATGACGAAACCATCGCGGCTGACATCATAGGCGCGCGAGGCCGTGTCCGGCGTATCGTTGTATTTCGAGGACATGGCGCCCATGGCGTCGAAGAGGTTCGACATCGTCCAGTCGAGATCTTCGTGGCCGCCAGCAAACATCATGTCCTGCTTGCCCCACTGGATCATTTCCACGGCATTGCCGATGCAGTGCGCGGAGGTCGAGCAGGCAGACGAGATCGAATAGTTGACACCATGGATCTTGAACCAGGTGGCAAGCGTTGCGGATGCGGTCGAGGACATGGCCTTCGGCACGGCGAAAGGACCGATACGCTTCGGGCTGTTGTTCTTGACGGTGATCTCGGCCGCCTCGATGAGCGTGCGCGTGGACGGACCGCCGGAGCCCATGATAATGCCGACGCGCTCGTTTTCGCTGTAGTCCTTGTCTTCCAGACCGGAATCGGCGATCGCCTGCTTCATGGCAACATGGTTCCAGGCACCACCCTGCGACAGGAAGCGCATGGCACGGCGATCGACCAGTTCGGCCAGCTTGTCGGCGCCGAGCTTGGGACTGCCCCAAACCTGGCACTTGAAGCCGTGTTCAGCGAAATCGCTGGAGAAGGAAATACCCGACTTTGCCTGCCGCAAGGATTCGGTGACTTCGGCCGCGTCGTTTCCGATCGAAGACACGACACCTAGACCCGTGACAACTACCCGTCTCATCTGATCAAACCCTTGTTGTTTTCGTGAGCCGCTCGAAATGCGGTTTTCAGGCCGTCTTGTCTTTCGAGAGACCGACGCGAAGATCGGTCGCCTGATAAATGGTTTCGCCATCCGCCTTCAGCCAGCCATCGGCGGTGCCGAGCACCAGACGGCCGCGCATGACGCGCTTGAAGTCGATACCGTATTCAATCAGCTTCGTGTGCGGGCGGACCATGCCCTTGAACTTCACTTCACCGGTCGAGAGCGCCATGCCGCGGCCCTGTTCACCGAGCCAACCCAGATAGAAGCCGGTCAGCTGCCACATGCCGTCAAGGCCGAGGCAGCCCGGCATGATCGGATTGCCTTCGAAATGGCAGGGGAAATACCAGTCGTCAGGGCGAACATCGTATTCGGCCCGTAGATAGCCCTTGTCGAAGGCGCCGCCCGTTTCAGAGATATCCGTGATGCGATGAACCATCAGCATGGGCGGCAAAGGCAGCTGCGCATTGCCAGGCCCGAACAACTCACCATGTGCGCAGGCGATAAGTTCTTCGTACGAGTAGCTGGACTGTCTGGTCGTCATAAATCTCTGTTTCCCCCCGCGTTCTTGGCGATGGATGTGTGTCTTTAGTCCAAGTTCACCAGAAAATGAAGCGCAAGCATGGCGGCTTCATTTCTTGGTTCCGGACCGGGCCTGAGCCAGTATTTGGTGGTCGCATACAGGAAGGCCAAGGCCGCGACCAGACCTAATTGCGTGAAAAGCCTGTTTTTGCGGCCTTTCGAAGGCTCTTGTCCCCATTGAACTATTGAAAGGCTTTTGCGCAAAAGTTATATCGCTTTGAACAAACATGATTGCTTTTCGCCAGAATAACCGGAGTTGGTGTTAATGACGGGTGAAGCCCCGATCGCCATTGAGGTAAGGCTGCGCAGCGCAGGCCTGCGTCCCACCCGCCAGCGCGTCGCGCTTGGCGATCTCCTGTTTGCCAAGGGAGACCGGCACTTGACCGTCGAGGAACTGCACGAGGAGGCGGTTGCCGCCGGCGTGCCGGTTTCGCTCGCGACGGTTTACAATACGCTGCACCAGTTCACCGAAGCCGGCATGATCCGTGTTCTCGCCGTCGAGAGCGCCAAGACCTATTTCGACACGAATGTCTCCGACCACCATCACTTTTTCGTCGAAGGCGAAAACGAGGTGCTCGATATTCCGATCAGCAATCTGACCATCGACAATCTGCCGCCGCCGCCCGAAGGCATGGAAATAGCCCATGTCGACGTGGTGATCCGCCTGCGGCAGAAGCAGATCTGATATCACATTACATCGTCAGGGTGCCGGCCGGGCCGGTGCTTGTAGGTCGGGAATGTCCAGCCGAACCACAACGCGCCCCCACGCACCGCAAAGGCAGCTGCGACACCGCATGCCGATGCGACATAGAGCTCCGCGCCAAGGCTGTTGACGCTGGTAAAGACGCCCGCCCCTACCAGAGCTGCCGTCACATAGATTTCCGGGCGCAGCAGCACCGAAGGCTCATTTGCCAAGAGATCGCGCAGGATGCCGCCGAAGGTCGCCGTCAGGGTGCCGGTGACGATCGCAACCGTCGGTGAGCCGGTGGCGGCCAGCCCCTTGGCGGCGCCGAGCACGCAATAGGCGGCAAGACCGACCGCATCGAGCCAGATCAGCAGGCGATAGCGCGATTCCAGAAGGTGGGCGGTAAAGAAGACGACGACACCCGCGATGCAACAGATGACGATATAGAATGGGTTCAAGACCCAGAAGACCGGCACGCGGCCGAGAACGATATCGCGCACCGTGCCGCCGCCGGTTCCCGTCACCATCGCGAAAAACAGGAAGCCGATCAGATCGAGCTGCTTGCGCGAAGCTGCAAGCGCGCCGGTCGCGGCAAAGAGGGCAATGCCGGCGTAATCGAGATAGACGAGCAATGACATCGAAGCCTCCAAACCGGCGAACGAGGCACACTGAATCATCGCGGCAAGGGCGGCGCAAGGCGGCGCATACAGAATGGAGGGCCAGAGAGCCTTTATCCAAAAGAGGAAAGCCGTGAAGCTGCTGCCCGTACTCCTGAACGTCGTTTTGCTGCTGGTCATGCCGGTTGCGGCCTTCGCCCAGCAATCGCTGATCTCCGACCCAGAGATCTACGAGAAGAAACATTTCCAGGAGCAATGCACGGAAGCATCCTTCGGTGACGGCTTCCTCATCCGCCAGGATATCAACAATGACGGGCTCATGGACGTGGTCGTCAACGAGGGCGAACTCACCTGCGACGGCCAGAAGGGTCCGCAGTGCAACGAAGACGGCTGCACGTATAATTTCTATCTGCAGGTGGCCGAAGGCGGGTACTTCATGATCGCAACCGCGCAGATCTTCGGCTACGACTTCGTGCAGCGCTTCGGCAACATGGTGCTCGCCATGAAAATGAGCCCGCGCTTCTGCGACCGCACCAGCGGCGACCCCTGCGTGGTCACCACCCGCGTGCGCGGCACGAAATTCGTCACCATCTCCAAGAAATAGGTTTCAGCTCGGAAAGAGTGCCGAGGTGCGGCCGGCAATATAGTAGCCGGCGAGGCCGTACCATTCGCGAAGGGCGGTCCCCAAGTTCTGACCGTTCAGGCTCGGCTGCGTAAAATCCAGGCCGAGCGTGACATTGCCGGTCGTGCGGTAATCCGTTGGCCAGGGTACGATATCGATGCCGAGCTTGCGGAATAGGCCGACCGCGCGCGGCATGTGGAAGGCCGAGGTGATCAGCAGGCAATTCGAAAGACGCTGCTGCGCGAGGAATTCCTTGGTGTTGAGTGCATTTTCGTAGGTCGTGCGCGATTGCGTTTCCTCGACGAGGCGTTCCTTGCCGACACCGAAGAGCGGGAAGAAGCGTTTGGAAGCGGCTGCGTCCCCTTCATAGGTTCCCGAGAACGATCCATCGCCACCCGACACGAGGATGCGCGATTGCGGGTATTTCTGCGCCAAACGCAGCGCCTCGATAAAGCGGTCCGCACCATCGGCGAACTCGATGCCGTGACGAACGGTATTCACGTCGTTCTCAAATGCACCGCCGAGCACGATCATGCATTTGACGTCTTCAAGATCGGCGGCTGGCTTCGGAAAGCGTTCTTCCAACCCCTGCAGCAGATAATTGCCTGATGTCGTGTAGAGCGTGGCGAAAAGGATTATGACGGATCCAGCAGCTCCGAGAGCGCTGAGACTGCGCCAACGCAGAAGGCCCGCGATTAGGGCAAGCAGAGCGCCGAAGAAGGCCAGCGACAAAGGCTGGCCAAAGATCCAGACGAGCTTCGAAAATACGAACACGTTCAACTCCTCGCCAGATGGCGTCTGGCCTTGCTATCCGATTCGAGGGCGACCGCAATGATTGCCGTTACCTGGTGTGCACCGGATGCGGTTGGGGAGTTGCGATCTTTTGATTGAAACGGCGCTGCAGCGGGCGGGGGATAAACAGGGCGACAATTGCCAGCGCCATCGCGAAGACGGAGACCAGCCACAGCGCCTGCGCGCCCACAAGACGGGTCATGAGGGCGCCGCCGATGGCGCCGAGCACCATGCCGCCCCACGGCACGATCTGGATCGTCCAGTCGAGGCGCCGGTCGCCAATGATCCAGCGGCCTATGCCGCGGCCGAAGCGCGACAGCGCGCCGGTCACATAGGTCAGACCGATCGGCAGCCCTTCTATATGCTCGACTGCCGCATTCACCATGCCCATTGTGAGAACGATCATATAGAAACGTGTCATCAACAGATCCTGCAGCGTCATCATCGAGGCCAGCGCCAGCATGAGGCTGACACAGCAGAGCACGACGAAGATGCGCCGTTCAGCCCGGTGCGCGACGACGATGCCGGCGGCATTGCCGAGCACGAAGACGATGATGGCCGATACAAGCACGGCGGCATGCCTGACATCACCGCTGCTCAGCGCCAATGCCGCCCGTGTCGTATTGCCTGTCATGAAGGATACGAAGTCGCCGGTCAGAAGCAGGCCGGTCGCATCCGTCATTCCCGCAAGGAAGGAGATCGAGCCAACCAACGCCAGTCCGGTCGCGGTCCTGCGAGTTCTGATGATGCGGCGGCGTCTTGCTCGTGTCATAGGTTCGGGTCCGGGAAATGTCGAATCGGTTGACTTCGACGACCAATATAAAAACCCGCTTTCAGCCGCTGGCAAAGCGGCAACTGAGCAATCACCGAAAAATGTCAGTTATGTTGACCTGAGGTGTTTATTGAACCGCATTTGGAGGGTTTGGTGGAGCTAAGCGGGATCGAACCGCTGACCTCTTGCATGCCATGCAAGCGCTCTCCCAGCTGAGCTATAGCCCCATCAGGGTGGTCCGGCCTGCGCCGGTCCTGGGATGGTCCAGAGGGCGTTCCCTCTGGAGTGGCGGCTTCTTACTTGCGGTTTTCGCAGATGGCAAGCCTAAAAGACCCGGCCCGGAAAATTTTTGTCATCCGGGCCGGTATTCGTTCGATCAGACTTCGTCTTCGTCGCCGGTGACGCCGATGATGTCGCTCATGTCGTCGTCTTCGTCATCTTCATCGGCTTCGAGGAAGGTATCGTCGTCATCGCCTTCGATTTCGACATCGTCGTCACCCATATCGGGGATATCGTCGCCAGAAGCGCCGTCATCGGCGTCTTCGAGCGAAACCAGTTCGACTTCCGTGTTTTCGGTATCGACTTCGGCAACCTCGTCCTCGTCCTGAACTTCAGCGGCTGCCGAGGTTTCCTGGAAGAAGGACAGGGGGTAGGACTTGCCCGTGTAAGGAGAAACGATCGGATCCCGGTTCAGGTCGTAGAACTTCTTGCCGGTTTCCGGATCAGTGCGCTTGGTACCAAGTTCCGCTTTCGCCACTATAAGCCTCGTGAGAATGGCCGAATGCGAAGATTCGGCAAATGCCGTCAAACCGGCGTTCTATTCGGAATTTATAAGCCGGTCCCCATAATCGCAACGGCTTCCCGTGTCAAAGCTAAACTTCATGGGGCACTTCAGGCTTTTCGCCGGCATTCCGGATGACCGCTCGGCAAGTTTGTGCTAACCAGCCGCGATTGCTGCAATGCCGACCGGAGAAACATGCCGGCACCGAGCTGTGAGCGGCGCGAATATATTGCCTTTGCAAGGGATTAACCCATGTCGCAGGGTTCCGCATCGAAGCCGGCCATCGCCCGCAGATCCCCTGGGCTTTCCGGAACCGTCCGTATTCCCGGCGACAAGTCGATCTCGCATCGCGCACTGATACTCGGCGGGCTGGCATCGGGGGAAACGCGCATCACCGGGCTCCTCGAAGGCGAGGATGTACTGAATACCGGGAAGGCGATGCAGGCCATGGGTGCCGTGATCCGCAAGGAAGGCGATGCGTGGATCATCAATGGAACGGGCAATGGCGCATTGCTTGCGCCGGGGGTTCCGCTCGAATTCGGCAATGCCGGCACCGGCGCGCGGCTGACCATGGGCCTTGCCGGCGTCTATGATTTCGACACCGTCCTTATCGGCGACGCCTCGCTTTCCCGGCGGCCGATGGGCCGCGTGCTCGATCCGTTGCGCCGCATGGGCGTGCAGGTGAAGGCCGTGGAGGGCAACCGCCTGCCTGTCATGCTGCGCGGGCCGGAAACGCCGGCCCCGATCCGCTACACCCTGCCTGTCGCCTCGGCGCAGGTGAAATCGGCGGTGCTGCTGGCCGGTCTCAACGTACCGGGTGTGACGACGGTTATCGAGCGGGCCATCACGCGTGACCATACGGAAAAGATGCTGGCTGGTTTCGGCGCGGAACTGTCGGTCGAGACCGACAAGGACGGCACGCGGACGATCCGGCTGCAGGGCCGCGGCAGGCTGACCGGCCAGATCATCGACGTGCCTGGCGATCCCTCCTCCGCGGCTTTCCCGCTGGTGGCGGCTTTGCTGGTGCCGGGCTCGGACGTCACCATTTCCAATGTGCTGATGAACCCGACGCGGACGGGACTGATCCTGACGCTGCAGGAGATGGGCGCCGGTATCGAGATCCTCAACCCGCGCCTTGCGGGCGGCGAGGATGTGGCGGATCTGCGCGTGCGCCACTCCGAACTGACAGGCGTCAGCGTGCCGGCAGAACGTGCACCATCGATGATCGATGAATATCCGGTTCTTGCCATCGCCGCCGCCTTCGCCAAGGGCCTGACGGTCATGAACGGCCTGCAGGAGCTGCGGGTCAGGGAGTCAGACCGGCTCTCGACCGTCGCTGACGGGCTGAAGCTCAATGGCGTCGAATGCGAGGAAGGCAAGGACTGGCTTTCCGTCACCGGCCGGCCGGACGGAAAGGGGTTCGGCAATGCCGCAGTCAAGCGGATCACCACGCATCTCGATCATCGTATCGCCATGAGCTTCCTTGTCATGGGACTGGCTTCGGAGCATCCTGTCGGTATCGACGACAGCAGCATGATTGCAACCAGCTTCCCGCAGTTCATGGACCTGATGGAAGGTCTTGGGGCAAGGATCGAGCAGGCCTGATATGTACCAGCCACCACATTTCCGCGAAGACGATCTCAATGTGCAGCGTCGCCCGCCGCGAGGGTGTTGCCAAGGGCCTCACCGAGATGGCAGAGCAGACCGAAATGCAGGAACTGGTGCGTCGCTACGGCGGCCTCGGCACGGAATGACTTCATGAGCGGCAGCTTCATCATCGCGATCGACGGCCCGGCCGCGGCAGGCAAAGGTACCCTTTCGCGAGGGATCGCTGAACAATACGGCTTCCACCACCTCGATACCGGCCTCACCTATCGGGCGGCCGCCAAGGCGCTCATCGATGCCGGGCTGCCGCTCGATGACGAGACGGTCGCTGAAAAGATGGCTCGCGAGGTTGAACTCGCCGGTCTGGATCGCGATATATTGTCGAGACATGAGATCGGCGAAGCCGCCTCGAGAATTGCCGTAATGCCGGCGGTTCGCCGGGCGCTGGTCGAGGCGCAGCAGCGGTTTTCCGAGAAACTGCCAGGGACAGTTCTCGACGGGCGCGATATCGGCACCATCGTCTGCCCCGCGGCACCTGTGAAGCTCTATGTGACGGCATCGCCGGAAGTACGCGCGAGACGCCGTTACGACGAGATCATCAGCAAGGGCGGCTCGGCGGATTTCGACGCGATTTTCGAGGACGTGAAACGGCGCGACGATCGCGACATGAACAGGGCGGACAGCCCGATGAAACCGGCCGTCGATGCGCACTTGCTTGACACGTCGGAAATGAGTATAGAGGCCGCGTTTCAAGCTGCTAGGTCGATCATCGACGCTGCCTTGAGCCGAAATGCCTAAAAATAAGCGGCTTTCCGTGCTTCAAGCGCGGGATGCAATGCAAAAGAAGCCTGAAATTCCGTCCAAGCGCCGGATTGCCTTCGTGAAAGAAGGCGGACTGGGTTCAGGCCCGTTCAACTCAAACCAACCGGCGCATACGTGAGCCTTGACGCTATCGAAGGCCACGCAGGAGATTTTATGTCAGTAGCAACTCCCTCTCGCGAGGATTTCGCGGCCCTTCTCGAAGAGTCCTTTGCCAAGAACGATCTGGCTGAAGGCTATGTTACCAAGGGTATCGTCACGGGCATCGAAAAGGATGTCGCTGTTGTTGACGTCGGCCTGAAGGTCGAAGGCCGCATCGCGCTCAAGGAATTCGGCGCCCGCGCCAAGGATGGCCAGCTCAAGGTTGGCGATGAAGTCGAAGTCTATGTTGAGCGTATCGAAAACGCGCTCGGCGAAGCAGTTCTGTCGCGCGAGAAGGCTCGCCGCGAAGAAAGCTGGGTCAAGCTCGAAGCCAAGTTCGAAGCTGGCGAGCGCGTCGAAGGCGTGATCTTCAACCAGGTCAAGGGCGGCTTCACGGTCGACCTCGACGGTGCGATCGCCTTCCTGCCGCGTTCTCAGGTCGATATTCGCCCGATCCGCGACGTGACCCCGCTGATGCACAATCCGCAGCCCTTCGAAATCCTCAAGATGGACAAGCGCCGCGGCAACATCGTGGTTTCGCGCCGTACGGTTCTGGAAGAATCCCGTGCCGAGCAGCGTTCTGAAATCGTTCAGAACCTCGAAGAAGGCCAGGTTGTTGACGGCGTCGTCAAGAACATCACCGATTACGGTGCGTTCGTTGACCTCGGCGGCATCGACGGCCTGCTGCACGTCACCGACATGGCATGGCGCCGTGTGAACCATCCGTCGGAAATCCTGAACATCGGCCAGCAGGTCAAGGTTCAGATCATCCGTATCAACCAGGAAACCCACCGCATCTCGCTCGGCATGAAGCAGCTCGAGTCCGATCCGTGGGATGGCATCCAGGCCAAGTATCCGGAAGGCAAGAAGATCTCCGGTACCGTTACGAACATCACCGACTACGGTGCGTTCGTCGAGCTGGAGCCGGGCATCGAAGGCCTGATCCACATCTCGGAAATGTCCTGGACCAAGAAGAACGTTCACCCCGGCAAGATCCTGTCCACGAGCCAGGAAGTCGAAGTCGTCGTTCTCGAAGTCGATCCGTCCAAGCGTCGTATTTCGCTCGGCCTCAAGCAGACGCTGGAAAACCCGTGGGCAGCATTCGCCCGCAGCCATCCGGCTGGCACTGAAGTCGAAGGCGAAGTCAAGAACAAGACCGAATTCGGCCTGTTCATCGGCCTCGACGGCGATGTTGACGGCATGGTTCACCTCTCTGACCTCGACTGGAACCGTCCGGGCGAACAGGTCATCGAGGAGTTCAACAAGGGCGACGTCGTCAAGGCTGTCGTTCTCGACGTCGACGTCGAAAAGGAACGCATCTCGCTCGGCATCAAGCAGCTCGGCAAGGATGCAGTCGGCGAAGCCGCTGCTTCCGGCGACCTGCGCAAGAATGCAGTCGTTTCCTGCGAAGTCATCGCTGTTAACGACGGCGGCGTCGAAGTGAAGCTCGTCAACCACGAGGACATCACTTCCTTCATCCGTCGCGCCGACCTCGCCCGCGACCGCGACGAGCAGCGCCCTGAGCGCTTCTCGGTCGGCCAGGTCTTCGACGCCCGCGTCACCAACTTCTCCAAGAAGGACCGCAAGATCATGCTGTCCATCAAGGCTCTGGAGATCGCGGAAGAGAAGGAAGCCGTTGCTCAGTTCGGTTCGTCCGACTCGGGCGCTTCGCTCGGCGACATCCTCGGCGCGGCTCTGAAGAACCGCGGCGGCGAATAATCCTTCGCTGGTCCATTGAAATGAAGACCCCGCCGGAGCGATCCGGCGGGGTCTTTCGTTTTGGGAATCGTCTGAATTCCTGGTTGGATTATTCCCAGCCGACCATGCGCTGGTAGAGCGCATAGACCGGATCGGCGACCGTTGCCGGAGCTGTAGACGGATCGGAATCAAACATTTTCGGCTGGCGTCGCTCCTCCCGCGGGGTTTCCTCGCCGGCGGCCTGCTGCTCGTCCCCGCCCTGACCGGATTGCGCCTGCTGCTGATCCTGCGAACTGCCGTTCTCATGACGGCGACGAGGGGGGTCGTCGGCCTTGTTCGCCTTATATTCATCGCGGGCGAACTGGTAAGGCGTTTGCGCGTAGGGAAGACCTTCCGGCATACGGGCCGCGAGCGAAACATAGGAAGGAGTCTCGATGACCGGGATGGGAACCGGCTGCGGTTGTGCGGCGGTTTCTCTGATGGGACGCGCTGTCTGGGCAACCGCAGCGATTTCTGTCTGGGATGGGCGAGAGACTTGGGCGGCCTGGGAAGATGCGGGCTCGACCATATCTTCCAGAGTTGCACGAATCAGGCTTTCCGTCGCCTCGCTGATGACGGCCTCGTCCAGCATAACATCGATTTCGACCGCGGCTTCGACAGGCGTATCCGTCAACAGGACAGTAGCCTCCTGCTCGCGGATGATCGTCGCGATCATCTGCGAAACCTGTTCGGTCATGGAACTGGCGATGCCGGTCCAGTTGCGCGGGATAACCGGATCGGCCTTGGCGGAGATTGTCTGCCGCTCGAGAGCGGGTTCGGCCTGTTCCGGCTCGACCACTTCCTGTTCTGCCGGTGCGGCCTGGACTTCTTCTGTCTCTCTCAGCGTAGCTGCCGGCGATGAAGCGTCATGCGCCGCTGCCGCGGGCGGACTTCCAGTCTGCTGGTCCTCGACGGTTGGATCGGTCGTCACGACAACAGCTGCTTCGGCCCGAACGATTTCTTCGGCAGCAGGCATCGCTGCACTTTCAACCGGTTTTGCTGCAGACTGACGGGCAGCGGACAGGTTTTCTCCCTGAAGCTTGATTTCCGGCCGCGGCTCGGTGCGTGGCAGCGGCGCGGCATCATTCTGGCGATAAGAGCGGACAACGGCGCGGGCTGCAAGATCCCTGTCCTTGTAACTGATAATCTCGAGATAGGCGATGACACGGGTAGCCTCCGGCCCGGTCGGGTCCTTGAGTGCTGCTGCGATCATTCTCAGCGGCAAGCTATGTCCGTCATCGGAAAGCTGGCGCTCGACCGCATCGATCTCGGCGTCGGGCATGCGACGGATGGCATCAGCGACACGGGTGGCAAAGGCCTGATCGGATTCACCTTCACCGCGCTGCAGCGCGATGGTGCGTCCTGTAGCATTGATGATGTCGAGAAGCGCTTCAATCATGCGCTGGCGCGCGGCGATGAGCAGAATATTGAGCTTGCCGGCAATCGCGGCATTGAGGTCGGCTGCTTCAACTGCATTCACCGGGGTGGGGGCGACCACCGAACGGCCAAGGCCACCGGCAACGATTGCTGCCGTCTGACCCTGAGAAGAAAGGCTTGCATTGGACGCTGAACGAATGGGAGACAACACAGGCACGCTCCTTTCGCAAAGTGGCTATGAAAGCAGGTTCTACAAAGAGACCGCGCTCATCCGGCCTCTTGCATCCCGGCAGATCCTCCTGTCCGCATCGGCGCTTTTTGCGCCGTCGAATGCATAAAAATTAAGGACAATGTTACTGAAAATCTCTTAACGAATAGCTAACGGCCGCAGACGCCCAGTCTACGGCCGTGCAGGCATGTCCGATAAAAGGCCGATATCAGCTATGAGCGAAGATATCCGCCTCTTCCCAGCCGAGAAGATCGAGCTTGGCGCGCGTCGGCAGGAATTCGAAGCAGGCCGTCGCATGCTCCAGACGGCCGTCGCGGATCAGGCGCTCGTTGAGCTTGTCACGCAGCGCGTGCAGATAGAGCACGTCGGAGGCAGCATATTCGAGTTGCGCCTGCGAGAGCGTCTCGGCAGCCCAGTCGGAGGACTGCTGCGTCTTGGAGATATCGACGTCGAGCATTTCCTTCAGATTATCCTTCAGGCCATGGCGATCCGTGTAGGTACGGATGAGGCGCGAGGCGATCTTGGTGCAGAAGACCGGCGTGGTGGTGACGCCGAATGTATGGAAGAGCACGGCGATATCGAAGCGGCCGTAGTGAAAGATCTTCTGGCGCGACGGATCGGCAAGCAGCGCGGTGAGGTTCGGCGCTTCCTTCTGACCGGCCGCTATGCGGATCACATCGGCAGAGCCGTCGCCCGGCGAAAGCTGTACGACGCAGAGGCGGTCCCGGCGCGGCACAAGACCGAGCGTTTCGGTATCGATCGCGATCGCGCCAGTGTAACGGGCGGCATCCACCGCGGAAATATCGCCCTGGTGATAACGGATGGTGGCCGCCATGGGATGTCTCTCGTTCAGCTTCGTCTTTCGGGCTATATCGCAAAGGGGAGAAGCGCGAAACCGCTTTCCTGCTGCAGGTCGGTCATCGGGCTCCGCTGCGCTGTCCGCTCAGTAGTGCGGCGGTTTGGTGATTGCCGGCGCTTCCAGCGATTGTTCCTCCAGGCTCAGGAACCGCTCGGTCAATCGATCGAGCTTGGCGCGCGTTTGCTCCATAACCTTCCATTGTTCGGCAAGCTGATCGGAAAGCTCATCAATCGTCTTTGCCTGATGGGCCAGCATTTCTTCCAGCTTAGTGATGCGGCCTGCCTCGTCGGACATCGGTTTTCTCCGGGAAAATCAGGTGGTATTCCAAAGCCCAAATAGGCCGAAGCGTCAACGGTTTCGAGGCCTCACGAAAACGATTCTGAAATGAACCATTTGGTTACTAAAAGCCCTTGCCGCATCCCGTCTTGTGGGGTAGGCCCTTATCCATCAGGGAGGATAACTTGATGGATGTAGGCAATGGCTTTCTTCATCCGGACCGGCTCTTTCCCGCCGATCCGGCAACGCGGACAATAGCACGCGATCTCTACGAGACGGTGCGTGCCCTTCCGATCGTCAGCCCGCACGGGCATACCGAACCGTCCTGGTTCGCAGACGACAAAGCCTTCGAAGACGCCGCTTCGCTGCTCGTCATTCCCGACCACTATCTCTTCCGCATGCTGCACAGCACCGGCACCAAACTCGACGAGCTCGGCGTGCCACGGCTTGACGGCAAGCCGGTGGCGAGCGGCCGGGATATCTGGCGCGCTTTCGCCGCCAAATACCATCTTTTCCGCGGAACACCATCGAGCCTCTGGGTCGATCACGCGATGTCGGCCGTGCTCGGCTGCACCGAGCCGCTGACAACGGAGAATGCCGATGCGCTCTACGATCATATCAATGCGCAGCTGAAACTTCCGGAGTTCAGGCCGCGGGCGCTGCACCAGCGCTTCGGCATCGAGACGATCGCCACGACCGAAGGCGCGCTCGATCCGCTGCCGCACCATCAGAAGATGGCGGCCGACGGCTGGATCGGCAAAGTGCGCACCACCTACCGGCCGGACAGCGTCACCGATCCCGATGCCATCGGCTTCCGCGACAATCTCATCAAGTTCGGCGAGATCACGGGCTGCGACATCACCAAGTGGGACGGGCTGATCGAGGCGCATCGCAAGCGGCGTGCCTTTTTCCGCCAGTTCGGCGCGACGGCGACCGACCATGGCGTGCCGACGGCCTTTACCGCCGATCTGCCGCTTGCCGAAAAGCAGGCGCTGCTCGACAAGGCGCTGAAGGGACCCCTTTCGGCGGCCGATGCAGAGCTTTTCCGCGGCCAAATGATGACGGAAATGGCCGGCCTCTCCGCCGAAGACGGCATGGTGATGCAGATCCATGCCGGCTCGCGCCGCAACACCGACCGCGGTCTTTTCGAAACCCGCGGACCGAATATGGGTGCCGATATTCCGACGCGCACTGACTGGGTCGGCGGCCTCAATGCCCTGCTTTCGAAATACGGCCATGCGCCTGGCCTGCGCATCCTGCTCTTCACACTCGACGAGACGACCTATGCCCGGGAGCTTGCACCGATGGCCGGCCACTGGGCCTGCCTAATGATCGGGCCGCCCTGGTGGTTCCACGACAGCCCGCTTGGCATCCGCCGCTATCTCGACCAGGTGGTGGAGACAGCCGGTTTCGCCAATCTCGCTGGCTTCAACGACGATACGCGCGCGCTCCTGTCGATCCCCGCCCGCCACGATGTCTGGCGCCGCGAGATTTGCCGCTTCCTGGCGCAGCTTGCGGCCGAGCATCGGATTTCCAAAAAGGAAGCCGAGATCGTGGCGCGCGAACTCTCTTATGACAATGCGAAGAAGGCCTACAAGCTGTGAGCGACAGACTACAGACCATGACCGGCCTTGCGCCGACAGCGAAGCTTCCTGTCTATGACCGGAATGCACTGAAGGCCGGCATCCTGCATCTTGGCCCGGGCGCCTTCTTCCGTGCGCATTTCGCGCCCTTCACGGATGGCGCGCTCGCAGCTGCAGGTGGCGATTGGGGCATTGAGGTGGCAAGCCTGCGCACGCCTGATGTTGCGGACAATCTGAGCGCTCAGAACGGGCTCTATACAGTGCTCATCCGCGACACCTCGGGGACAACGGCACAGGTCATCGGCTCGATCCTTGGGGCGTGTGTGGCACCGCGCGATCCGGCCGGCCTCTTGGCGCGGCTTGAAGACCCAGCGATCCGCATCGTCAGCATGACGGTGACGGAAAAGGCTTATGGTTTCGATCCGGCAACCGGCGGCCTCGACCTCAAGCATCCTGATATCGTCGCCGATCTTGCCAACCGGCATGCGCCGCGTGGTGTCATCGGTTATCTGGTGGAAGGCCTTTCACGCCGCCGGCAGAAGGGCATCGCGCCGTTTACGCCGCTGAGCTGCGACAACCTGCCAAGCAACGGCGCTGTGCTCAAGCGTCTCGTACTGGAATTCACCTCCCGCATCGATACCGACCTGCATGGCTGGATCGAGGCGAACGTGCCCTTCCCGTCCACGATGGTCGACCGCATCACGCCGGCAAGCACCGATGCGACCTATGCCGATGCCAAGCGGCTGACGGGCCGTACGGATATGGCGGCGATCGAGACGGAGCCTTTTACCCAATGGGTGATCGAAGATCATTTCGCCAATGGGCGGCCGGCCTGGGAAAAGGTGCATGGCGCGCTGATGGTCGAGGAAGTCTCGGCCTATGAGAAAATGAAGCTGCGCATGCTGAACGGTGCGCATTCTCTGCTCGCCTATCTTGGCTATACAGCAGGCTATGAATTTATCCGCGACGTGATGGACGATGCCGGACTTGCCGCGCTGGCCCGCCGGCATATGAATGCGGCGGCGGAAACGCTCGACCCGGTTCCCGGTATCGATCTCGACGCCTATGCGGACGAGCTGATAGCACGCTTTGCAAACAAGGCGATCGCCCACCGGACCTATCAGATCGCCATGGACGGCACACAGAAACTGCCGCAGCGCCTGCTGGAGCCGGCAACCGAAGCGCTCGCAAAGGGCGGCAAGGCGGAGACCTACGCGATCGCCGTCGCCGCCTGGATGCGTTACGCAATGGGCGTCGACCGCAATGGCGAACGCTACGAATTGCGCGACCCACGGGCGGGAGAGATTGCAGTACTGATCGCGGATGTGCCGCGCAATGGCGGGGCGGTTTCAGCAGCGCTGTTCAAACTCCCGGGGCTGTTTCCAAAGGCGCTGACCGGGAGCATCGCCTGGACTGAGGACGTGGCCAACAAGCTGGAAATCCTGATCCAGGACGACAGGCTGCCGCTGTTTTGATGCCTTTCCTCATGATCCCCGTGCTTGTCGCGGGGTTCAGCAGGTCCAAGTCGTTGGGCCTGCAATTCCGGACGTAAAACCGTCGCACACTTTCGTTGGACTTGATCCATCCTTCGCTGCCGTGAGGCTCAGGCTTTTACCCGCTTCATCTCGGGATCGTAAAGCGGCTTGAGACTGACCTTGCAAGGCACGCGCTCACGGGCAACATCGAGCTCATAGGTGCCGGAGAGAACGAAATCCTCTGTCACGCCGTCTGGGTTGCGGACATAGCCATAGCCGATCGGCTTGCCGATGGTGTAGCCGAAGCCGCCGCTGGAAAGCCAGCCGACGCGCTTGCCGTCGCGGTAGATGGTTTCGCGGCCCAACAGCACGATATCGGGATTTTCAGGCACGAGGCAGACGAGCATCTTCTTCACGCCGCCTTCAAGCTGGCGTTCGATCACCTCACGGCCCTTGAAGGGCGTATTCTTCCGCATCTTCACGGCCCAACTAAGGCCGGCTTCGACGGGCGTGTGGTCCGGGCCGATATCGGAACCCCAGGCGCGATAGCCTTTTTCCAGGCGGCAGCTTTCGATGGCGCGGTAGCCGGCATTGACGAGGCCGAACTGACCGTCAGTCGCCATCAGCGCGTCATAGACGGTGATGGCATATTCGATCGGCACATGCAGTTCATAGCCGAGTTCACCGACATAGGTGATGCGCAGTGCCCGGACGGGGCAGCCGGCAATGCCGATGGTTTTGACCCGGCCGAAGGGGAAGGCGGCATTGGAGACGTCGCTGGTCGTGACCTCCTGCAGGATCGCGCGGGAATTCGGTCCCATCAGCGAGAGCACGGTATAGGCCGAGGTGACGTCAACGAGTTCGGCGTGGAGGTCATCGGGAATGTTGCGCGAGATCCAGTCGAAATCATGCGTGGCAAAACCGGTGCCGGTGACGATGTAATATTCGTTTTCGGCGATGCGGGCGCAGGTGACATCGCATTCGATGCCGCCCTTGTCATTCAGCATCTGCGTGTAGATCAGCGAACCCTCGGGCTTTGCAACATCGTTGGCGGCAATCCAGGACAGGGCTGTTTCGGCATCCCTGCCCTTCAGCACGAATTTGGCGAAGGAGGTCTGATCGAAGATGACGGCTGCTTCGCGCGCAGCCTTGTGTTCGCGGCCGACGGCATCGAACCAGTTCTGGCGAGCATAGGTATAAATGTCCTTCGGCTCTTCATTGGCGAAGAGATCAGCAAACCAGTTCGGCCGCTCCCAGCCGAGTTTTTCGCCGAAACACGCACCCTGTGACTTCAACCGGTCATAGAGCGGCGATTTCCTGCACGGACGGCCACTTGCATATTCCTCAAAGGGGAAGGCCAGCGTGTAATGCTTGCCATAGGCCTCCAGCGTACGGGTACGGACCCAGTCCGTGTCGAAATGCGGCCGGCCGAAACGGCGGATATCGGCCGGCCAGAGATCATAGGGCGGCTCGCCCCTGGTCACCCATTCGGCAAGCGCCATGCCGGCGCCGCCGGCCGAGGCAATGCCAAAGGCATTGAAACCAGCGCCGACGAAGAAATTCTTCAGCTCCGGTGCCTCACCAAGGATGAAATTGCCATCGGGCGTAAAACTCTCCGGCCCGTTCAAAAGCTGCTTGATACCGGCATTTTCCAGCGCCGGTACGCGGCCAAGCGCCTGTTCCATGATCTGTTCAAAATGGTCGAAATTGCTGTCGAGCAGCGTGTAGTGAAAACCATCAGGAATGCCGTCCAGAGCCCAGGCAATCGGATTTGGCTCGTAACCGCCCATGACCATGCCGCCGACCTCTTCCTTGTAATAGGTGAGGCGATCGGGGTCGCGCAGCGTCGGAAGGTTGGACGGCACACCGAAGGAATCGGTGATGATGTACTGGTGTTCGACCGAGACGAGCGGCACGTTGACGCCAAAGCGGGCAGCGAAGCTGCGGGTCCACTGTCCCGCGCAGACCACCACGCGCTCGCATTCGATACGGCCCTGCGCCGTGATAACGGCGCGAATCCTGCCCTTGTCGATTTCGAGATCGAGAACTTCCGTATCTTCGAAGATCGAGACGCCGGCCATGCGGGCGCCTTTTGCCAGCGCTTGAGTGATGTCAGAAGGATTGGCTTGGCCATCCGTCGGAAGGAAAGCAGCACCGACGAGATCGTCTGTGGTCATCAGAGGCCAGAGATCGAAAGCTTCCTGCGGGTTGAGCAGATGCATTTCAAGGCCGAAGGATTGAGCGGTGGTCGCCTGACGCTTAACCTCGGTCCAGCGCTCCTGATTGCAAGCAAGGCGCAAACCGCCATTCATCTTCCAGCCGGTGCCGAGGCCGGTTTCGGCTTCGAGCTTCTTATAGAGATCGACGGAATATCCCAGAAGCTGGGTGATGTTGGCGCTGGTGCGCAATTGGCCGACGAGGCCAGCGGCATGGAATGTGGTGCCCGACGTCAATTTCTTGCGCTCCAGGAGCACCGTATCTGTCCAGCCGAGTTTCGCCAGATGATAGGCGGTCGAGCAGCCGATGATGCCGCCGCCGATGACGACGGCTTTCGCCGTCTTCGGTAATTCCTTCGTCATTCAATGATCCTGTTCAAATGCCCGATAGGCGCGCTCGAAGCGGGTTAGGTTTTCGGCCGTGTAGGCGGCGTAGTTGAAATCGATGGTCGAATGGATCTCGGAAATCATGCTCCATAGGGTCTCACGCAGTAACGAGGCGCATTTCATGGCCCGGTAGCGGCCGCTGAGATCATCTGTCAGAGGCTGGTCGAAATAGGTCTCCAGCATGAGGCGCTCCGCCTCCTCTGAAAACTCGTTGTTGGAGGCGAGGCCGCCAAGATCGAAGAGCGGCGTATTGAAGCCCGCGTAATCCCAGTCGATCAGCCAGAGCCGCCGGCCGTCGTCGAGGAAATTGGCCGCAAGCAGGTCATTGTGGCCGAAGGCGATTTCGAAGGGACCGGCGGCCGCTTCGAGACGCTCAGCTTTCTCCAGGAGATCGTCCAGCAACGGTGTGTGCCGGCTGTTTGCAGCCTTCAGGTTCGCGATGTAATCGCGGATTACATGGAAAACCCAGAAGATCATCGCCTGACCGCGGAAATGGCGGGCCATATCGTGATGGCAGCGGCGAATCAGCGGAATGAGACGGACAAGCGTTTCCGGCTTTCTGACATCGTCAGGCGAAAGCGGCGCGGCATCTATAAAATCCAGAACCAGCACGCCCGGCACGTGATGGATCACAGCAGGCGAAATCCCGGCGGCGTGGGCAGCGCGGCTTGCCGCGAGCTCATTCTGCCTGTTGATGTGATGAACCGGAATATCATCACCGAGGCGAACGACCCGCCTAAGCGCGCCATCCTTCACGAGATAATTGCGGTTGGTAATGCCGCCGGTGATCGGGGCTATGTCGATCGGGCCTCGCCAGATGCCAAGCGCATGAATCCTCTCTTCAGGCGTCACGCGTATCCCCCTCGTAGCCCTCGGGGAAATGATGGGCTTGAGAGGGATCGGCTGTCAAGTTGCGGTCGATTCAGATCGTTTTGCCGGACGCGTCGAAGACGTGACAGCGGGCCGGATCGAAGGAGGCTTTCACGTTGGTGCCGCGCTCAACCTTCTGCTGACCATCGAGCGCGATGGTCAGCGCCTGGTTATCCGGTGTCGTAGTGTAAAGCATCGTGGCGCCGCCGAGGTTTTCGACGAGATCGACGTTGACGGTCGAAAGGCCAGCGCCGCCTTCCGCCAAAGAGAGATGTTCGGGACGAATACCGAAAGTAACGTCCTGGCCGGCCTGACCAATAAGCCGGCGGCCGAGCTGAATGGAATTGCCGCAGACATTGAGCGTCGAGCCGGTGTCGGTGACGCCCTCGATCTTAGCATTGAGGAAGTTCATCTTCGGGCTGCCGATAAAGCCGGCGACGAAGCGATTGGCGGGATTGTTGTAGAGATCGAGCGGCGCACCGACCTGCTCGATGCGGCCCGAATTCAGCACGACGATCTTGTCGGCCATGGTCATGGCCTCAACCTGGTCATGGGTCACGTAGATCATCGTGTTGCCGAGGCTGCGATGCAGGCGGGAAATCTCGACACGCATCTGTACGCGCAGTTCGGCATCGAGATTGGACAGAGGCTCGTCGAAGAGGAAGATGCGCGGCTCGCGCACGATGGCGCGGCCGATCGCGACGCGCTGGCGCTGACCACCCGATAGTGCCTTCGGCTTACGCTCGAGCAGCTTCTCGATCTGCAGGATCTGCGCGGCGCGACGCACTTTCGGCTCGATCTCAGCCCTTTTGTAGCCTGCGGTTTCAAGGCCGAAGGCGAGGTTCTTGTAGACCGACATATGCGGATAGAGCGCGTAGGACTGGAAGACCATGGCGATGCCGCGCTTGGCCGGCGTCACCTCGTTCATCCGCTCATTGTCGAGCAGCAGCGCGCCGCCGGAAATTTCCTCAAGGCCGGCAATCATGCGCAGCAGCGTGGACTTGCCGCAGCCCGAGGGGCCGACGAAGACGGCGAATTCACCGGGATCGATCGTCAGGTCGATGCCGTGAATGACGTCGAGCTGGCCATAGCGCTTTTCGACCTTCTGAAGAACGACACTCGTTGCCATGTTCCGAAATCCCCTCTTATTTGGTTCTTGCACGCCAATCGGCGTATTTCGGGCTGTCTGGACCGATCGGCAGAGCGACATCAGCGCCGCTATCGGAGGATTGGTAGATGGCTGTCACCAGTTCCAGCGCGCGCCTGGCATCTGCGCTCGTCACCGGAAGCGGACCCTTGCCCATCAGATAATCGTGGAAACGCAGCATCTGCGTGTTGAAACGCAGCGGCACGGGCTGCCAGTCGGCGATGACGGCATCGATCTTCGCCTGTACTTCATCGTCGGCAGCGATGATCTGCCAGGGGTCCTGGCCGGGCGCATAGGCCTCATGATTGCTTTCGAAGGTGATATTTTCGAAATGAAGCCTGAGCCGGCTGATTTCGTTTTGCGAGCCGAGTGTGCAGGAGAGCGAGACGAAGGCGCCGTTCTGCATCTGCAGGCTGACGGAGGCGCAGTCTTCGACCTCGATCTCGTTGACGCGGGTCGCCACGCGGCCGAAAACGCGGACGGCAGGGCCGGCGAGATAGAAGAGCATGTCATGCAGATGGAGCGCGTGAGTGACGAGCACGCCGCCGAGTTCGGTTGCCCATTTGCCCCGCCAGGGAACGGCATAATATTCCGGCTTGCGGCGCCAGAAGGTTTCGACCGAACCCATGTAGAACCTGCCGGCGAGACCTGCATCGATGATGCGCTTGGCCTTCTCGACGCCATCGCCATAGCGATACTGGAAGATCGGCATCAGCGTGCCCTTGGCAGTCTTTTCGGCCGCGATGATTTCGTCGGCACCCGCGAGCGAGCCGGTCAGCGGCTTCTCGCAGACCACATGCTTGCCGGCAGCAAGTGCTGCGATGACCTGCTCCTTATGGATGCCGGGCGGCGTGCAGATATCGATGATGTCGATGCTGTCATCGGCAAGCAGCTCATCGAAGGAGGTCGTGCGCCGTTCGATGCCGAATTCGTCGCCGATCGTCTTCAGGCGCTCCTCGTTCAGGTCGCAGATCGCTGCAACCTTGAACTTGTCCGGATGCGGCAGGTAACCCTCGACGATGTGAGAGCGGCCGATCCCGCAGCCGATGATCGCGACTGTCTTGATGCTCATGTCATTCTTTCCTGTCTGGCTTTCCTGCCGATCCATCAGCGCTTCATGCCGGTCGTGGCGATGCCTTCGATCAGCAGGCGCTGGAAGAACAGGAAGAAGAAGAACACGGGCACGAGGGTCAGCGTCGACATGGCAAACAGCCCGCCCCAGTCCGATGCGCTGGTGGAGTCCACGAAGGTGCGCAGGCCGAGCTGGATCGTGTAGGTGTTCATGTCGTTGAGGTAGATCAGCGGCCCGAAGAAATCGTCCCAGGTCCAGATGAAGGAGAAGATCGCGGCTGTGGCCAGAACCGGCAGCGACAGCGGCAGCATGATCTTCCAATAGATGCGCCAGGCGCTGCAGCCGTCCATCATCGCGGCCTCATCGAGTTCGCGCGGGATGCCGCGGAAGAACTGCACCATGAGGAAGATGAAGAAGGCGTCGCTAGCCAGGAACTTCGGCACGACCAGCGGCAGGATGGTGTTGACCCAGCCGAGATCGAGGAAGAGCACATATTGTGGGATCAGCGTCACGTGATAGGGGATCATCAGCGTGCCGAGCATGATCGCAAACCAGAAGTTCCGGCCGGCAAAACGCAGCCGCGCGAAGGCAAAGGCGGTCAGCGAACAGGCGATGACATTGCCAGCCACGACCAGCAGCGAGATGACGAGCGAATTCCAGAAGAAACGGCCGAAGGTGATATCGAGGCCGGTCCAGCCGCGCGCATAGGAGGAGAAATCGACAGCCGACGGGATGAGCGAAGTCGACGAAAAGATCTCGTTTTCCGGCCTGACCGAGGCAGACACCATCCACAGCAGCGGATAGAGCATCAGCAGAGAGGCGGCGATCAGCAGCGCGTGGATGATGATCGAAGCCGGCAGGCTGCGTTTGGTGATGTCCGATGGCGGCCTGGCCGCGGTGACGGAAGCGGTCATCTCAGTCATCGTAGTGCACCCAGTAGCGCGAGGTCAGGAAGGAGAAAGCGGTGAAGATCGCGATGATCACCACGAGGATCCAGGCGAGCGCCGAGGCATAGCCCATGCGGAAATTGCCGAAGGCTTCCTGATAGAGATAGAGCGTGTAGAACAGCGTCGAGTTGATTGGGCCGCCTGTACCGCCTGATATGATGAAGGCCGGCGTGAAGGCCTTGAAGGCATCGATCGTCTGGACGACAGCGTTGAAAAAGATCACCGGCGTCAGAAGCGGCAGCGTGATCTTGTAGAACTGGCGGAATTTCGAGGCGCCGTCGAGGCTTGCGGCCTCATACATGTCCTGCGGGATCTGTCGCAGACCGGCCAGGAAAATGATCATCGGCGAGCCGAACTGCCAGACGGAGAGCGCGACCAGCGTATAGATCGAATAGCTCGGATGCGAAATCCAGCTCGGGCCGACAATGCCGAAATGCGAGAGTGCGGCGT
>Ga0209758_1000743_pt1 | contig 47434 bp, 38 predicted proteins | sample AraplaMF_Col_mMF_FD_184258 | JGI IMG/M metagenome (GOLD analysis project Ga0209758, IMG submission 184258) | Arabidopsis root microbial communities from the University of North Carolina, USA - plate scrape MF_Col_mMF (SPAdes) (version 2) | ecosystem: Host-associated > Plants > Roots > Endosphere... | reverse complement strand
GGTGACCAAGAAGGCCGGCCTGCAGGCCCCCGACGGCTCGATCCCGCGCCTGAACCGCATCCTGCTGGCCGATTCGGCGGCGACCATGGTCGGCGCCGCGGCCGGCACCTCCACCGTGGTCAGCTATATCGAGAGCGCCTCGGGCGTGACGGCCGGCGGTCGCACCGGCCTGACGGCGGTGGTGGTCGGCCTGCTGTTCCTGGTCACCCTGTTCTTCGCCCCCCTGGTCCAGGCGATCCCGGCCGCCGCCACCGCCCCGGCCCTGATCCTGGTCGGAGCGCTGATGGTCGGCTCGCTAGTCGACGTCGACTGGGCCGATCCCACGGTCGCGATCCCGGCCTTCCTGACCCTGATCACCATTCCGCTGACCTTCTCGATCGCCAACGGCCTGGCCTTCGGCATCACCAGCTACGCTGTCCTGCGCCTGCTGACCGGCAAGATCACCAAGGCCGACTGGCTGCTGCTGGTCCTGGCGGCGCTGTTCGTGATCCGGTTCGTCTATCTGGCGAAGGGGTGACGCCAGGACCCGCAAAGACCCGTTTGCGCCGGCGCGGCCTTTCGGCTAAGACCGCGCTTCCGCAAGGCGGAAGCACCCGTAGCTCAGCTGGATAGAGCGTTGCCCTCCGAAGGCAAAGGTCACACGTTCGAATCGTGTCGGGTGCGCCAAAAAAAGCCTTAAAAATCAATAAGTTATAGCGCGGCTCGCCGACGCGTACGGAAAGCGTACGGAAAACCATTCTTCAAATCGATTTCACCGAATTTGGCGCCCGGTCGGGGCTACACAGTTCGAATCGTGTCCGGGGCGCCACTTCGGTTTAAAACTGCGAACTTCCAGAATCGCAGACTGGTCGCCGTCCGAAGCGGCCAACGTCCGAAGCAGTTCGGTCCTTCCTCCCATGATCTTGATCTCGGCCGTGGACAGCACTTCCACGCGCTGAGCGACGGCGCGGACGTGCGCGCGCCGATAGGAGCCGTCCGGCTCCCGTAGGCCCTCGCGGGTCGCTTGAGCCATCCGCTCGATAGCCTCGGGCGTGATCATCGGCCCCAGCTTGTCAATCGCGGCCTCGGCCCGTTCGGCGTCGGCCGCCGCCTCCTTCTTGATGGCCTCAAGCTCGCTGATGCGATCCTTCAACCCCTCGGCGCCCAGGCCGACCAAGCCGTCCTCAATCGCCGTGTAGAGCCTCACCAGCTTGTTGGCGGCCTCGGTTGATCGCTTGCGAAGCTCGCCGACGTGCGAGCGCCGCCGCTCGATCCAGTCCTGGCGACGGTCGAGGACATTGCCCATGAGCAAGCACAAGCGGTCGGGCTGAAGAAGCCGCCGCTCAAGGTGGTCAACGACCGCGTCGTCCAGCTTGTCCATCGGCACGGTGATGCCGGTGCAGCCCGCCTTGCCCATCCGGGCCTTGGTCGAGCAGGTGTAATAGCGGTAGCGCCCGTTCTTGCCGGTCCGCAGGGTCATGGCCCCGCCGCACAGACCGCAGAAGCAGATGCCGCCAAGAAGCACCGTGCTGGTGACGAAGCGCGAGGCCATGCAGGTGGGGCTACGGAGCTTCAAGTGGTCCTGCACCGCCTGCCACTCCTCCTCGGTGACGATGGCCGGGATCTTGGCCACCGCGTGCTCCTCGTCGGGCTTGCGCGCGCGGTTCTTGTGGTCGGTGAAGTTGAAGCGGTGCTCGCCCTTGTAGGTCGTCCGCGTGAGCACCTTGTGGACCGCGTCGATGCCGAACCGGCCGCCGTCCTTGGTGCGGACGTTGTTGTCGTTGAGGTGAGTGGCGATGGACTTCAGGCCCATCGGGCCTGAGCCGTTCACGCCAAACAGCGCGAGCTTGTAGATGTCGCGCACCTTCTGGGCCTGGACCGGGTCGATTTCCAGCTTCTTCTTGAGCTTGGCCCCGCGCTGCTCGGCGACGACGACCCGGTAGCCCAGCGGCGGACGCGAGCCGTTCCAGAACCCCTGACGGGCATTCTCCTTCATGGCCCGCAGGGTGTGCTTGCCGTTCTCCTTGGACTGGTACTCGTCGAACAGCGTCATGATCTTGCGCATCATGTTGCTCATCGGATCGTCGCCCAGCTCCTGGGTGATCGAGACGACCTTCACGCCGTTCTTGGCCAGTTTCCGGACGTAGAACTCGAACTCGAACTGGTCGCGGAAGAACCGCGAGAACGAGTGGACCAGGATCACGTCGAACGGCGCGGGCTTGGTCGTCGCCGCTTCGATCATCTCCCGAAAAGCCGGGCGCTTGTCGTCGGTGGCGGTGTTGCCGGACTCCAGAAACTCAGTCGCCACCTTCCAGCCCTTCCCGGCGCAATAGGCCTCAAGCTGGCGACGCTGGTCGGGCAGGGAAAGGTCATGCTCGGCCTGACGGCCGGTCGAGACGCGGAGATAGACCGCCGCCCGCGACACGGGCGACGGCGGAGGGGCTAGGCGAGCGCGGCCCATGGCGAACTCCAATGACTAGGGAACGGGGCCGAACAGCTCGTCCAGAACGTCGGCGAAGAAGGCCTCGATGATCCGGGCCTCGTGGTCGGTGACGGGCACCATGTCGGGCCAGTCGTCGGACACGGTGATTGGCGCGTCCGAGCGCCGCCGCCCGGGACGACGGGCGGGGCTGGGTGCGGGGGTGTCTGGGGCGGCGACCGGCGGGCCAGCACGCCCACTTGAGCGGCGGGCCATGCCCCAAGCGTGCGACCCTCGGCGCCCGTCGCAAGCGGTTCTCGCGCGCGTGCAGCGGGGGAAAAGGAAGAGAACGAGACGGCTTGCCGCCCCCTCGTCCCTCTACCGGCGAGGCAGGGTGGCGGGCACATACGGCAGTCCGCAGCCGGGGCATTTGGCCTTGGTCAGATAGGCGAAGGCCTTCTTCACAAAGGCCTCCGTCGAATGGTCCTCGTAGACGTAGATTCGGGCGGCGACGGCGAGCAGGCTGGCGGCCTCGTGCAGGTTCGTGGGCGTCGTCTTTCTGACGGCGTTCAGAGCGCGGGTCCGGTCCTTCCAGAGCGCTTTCAATCGAACTTCGATCGCTTCCATTTCCGGCGTCATCGGGAGCGTCTGACGCTGAGCCCATGACATATTGAAATAGGTGGGGTGCTGCGCGGCGAGGGTTTCCAGATAGCTCCAGCGGCTGGCCTGCCGGTCGTGCTCGTTCTCGATCTCCATCCAGGCGACGCAGCGCCCGATGAGGCTGTCGTCATCGACCGCATCGCGACAGGGCGCGCCGAGGGCGGAGCCCGCGACCGGCGTGGCTGACGCCGCGCCAAGCACCGTGCGGCGGGAAACGGTGGTCGGATTGGCCTTGTCGTCAGACATGCGGGTGCTCCCGGCGCAGGCGCTCGGTCCGATCAGCACGCTAATCGGTGGAGTTTGAATGGAATGAAGCTACATTCAAACGAATTCCGGTGACTGAGTCAACGTAATTCGTTCACTTGTGGAGCAAAACGTTGACAATCCTTGCCCCGCCACAGGTTCGCATGGCGCGAGCCGCCCTCGGAATTAGCGTTCGGGAGTTGGCGCAGACGTCCGGCGTTGCGGAATCCACGATCCTCCGGTTTGAAACTGGGAGGGGCGGAATCCTCGCCGCGAACCTCGATAAGGTGCAAACGACGCTGGAAGATGGAGGCGTCATTTTCATCAGCGCCGACGCCGGCGGCGGGCCAGGCGTTCGCCTGGCCGAGTAGGCGACGGCTAGAGCCGTCGCCCCTGGTCTCTAGGCCTTCTTGGCGCGGCCCTTTGGTGCGGGCGCTGCGGCTTTCGCCTTCCGCCCGCCCTGGCCCAAGCCCAGGGCCTTGGCCATGGCGCTGCGGGCTTCGCTATAGGCGGGCGCCGTCGTCGGGTAGTCCTTCGGCAGACCGAAGCGCGCCTTGTACTCCTCGACGGTCAAGCCGTGCGTGGTGAGGTGGCGCTTGAGGGTCTTGTAGGGCTTGCCGTCGATGAAGCTGATGAGCGCGTCCGGCGTGATGCTCTTGCGGATCTGTACGGTGGTCGCCTTGGCGACCGGCTCGCTGGGCGCCTCGACGGGCGCGCCGACGCCCGCCAGGGCGTCGTGAACGGCGCGGATCAAGCCGGGCAGGTCCGAGACAGCCACGGTGTTGTTGCCGACATAGGCGGCGACCACCTCGGCCGCCAAAGAGATCGTCGCGTTCTTGTCGTCCATCGTTCGCCCCTCGGTTCGAAATTCCAGGCGCTGGACTTCGCACTGATTTGGCCGGGTCACAACTGACCGTCCTTGGGAGCCTGGACCGGACACGGTCGGGGCTCGCCCTGAAGCGCTTGGAGAGCCTCTTGCCGGGCGGGCTGGTGAGGGTCAAGGGCGGCTTCGCCGTCGCTCCGCGATGGCGCCGTAGGCGCCACCCTTGACGCTCATCAGCCCGTCCGGCCCTTGCTCCGCCAAGCGCTCCAGGGCGGGAACCGGCGAGTGGGAAGGTGCCCAAAAAGGGCGAAGGTCCCGGTCAAGATGTTGAAGTTACGAGCGAACTCGTTCGGAGAGGAACCTGGCCCTCAGGGCAGGTGCCGGAAAATATCCAACACCACCAATGACATGAACCTGAAAGGTTCCTGTCCTTTTATCTTGCCGTACCCCGAACAGGAGCCCCTAGCCTTTACAGGGCACATTCAACCTTCAGGGTGCGGAGGTCTTCAAGGAACTGCTCGCGCATGCCTGTCGTATAGATTCGGGCAATTTTTCCTTCATTTTGCCGCTCAAGAATCTTGCGAAGATCGGAGGTGCGCTCCTTCCAGGTTAGACCGTCGGTCACGAACAGCAGCGTGGTGTCGCGGCGCATAGATTCGATGATCTTATCCAGGTCACCGATAACATCCGTCATTTTAGATCCAGTCGCGCCATATCCTTTCACCTCGATGAGGATGCGTGGTCGAGCCCGATCGGGAACAGCAAAGTCAAACTTCGCCGTTTTGCCCTGTTCTCCGGCAAAGGTCCCCCGCGCGACATAACCGCCTTCGCCAAAGACCTCGCGCACGATGCTTTCGACGAAATCCTCAAGCCCGCGGCCACGTTTCTGCCCGGAGATTGCAGAACCGCGGCCGGCTCTCAGCCGCTCCACCAGAACATCGCTCCAGACTGGCACGCGGTTCACCGTTGCAGCCATCTTGTCCAGCAACCCGAGGCGTTCCAGCGCGTCAATGTAGGCCGCGCGGTCAGCGTTGAAGCGCTTCACACCAAGCCCTGCGCCGGTCCCCAGTTCCGATGCCAGGACCGAGCGCATCTGATCGGATGAAAGCGCGAGAAACAGGCGCACGCACAGGAGGCCTTCGTCGAAATTATCGGCGAAGAGCGCTTCAATGTCGGCTCGTTCATAGCTCCGCTTGTGGCCCAACGCCGTCAATCGGGCGATGGTATTGGCCGCCATCTCATCCATCCACTCGACGTCGAGGGGGCTAAGGCTGGCGAGAACCTCATCGAGCGTTTGGTCGACAATGAGCATTAGCGGCCCACAATCAGATACTCGGTCACAGCAGCCCGTTCGACACCACCATGCGTGCCAAAATGGTAGCGATGAGGCTTCTCGAAGACGGTTACCGATGACTTGTGGCGCTCCATCAAGGAGACCAACTCGTTCAGGTCGGGAAAGCCATTGGAGCTATAGGACAACACGATCGTACTTTTCGCGAACCGTGCGAACATGCGATCGAAGGCCTCGACGGCCGTCCGGCGATAGCTAAACGGCGTGTACCGTTTCGCGATCTTCTTGACCTTCGTATCTTCGGCGATCGGCAGGCCCTGCCAATAGCAAGAGAGCCCTTCGAGGAAATGGTAGCGCTTGATGTAGCAATTGTCGTCGGACCTCGGCACGTACGGTGGGTCAAGGTAGACGAGATCCACGCTCTTTTTGGGGAGATCGAACACGTCCGATCGCATCGCATGATTTCGACGACCGTTATCGAAGACCGCCCCATTGAAGACCTCAATCTGCTCAAGCAGGTGTTCTTCTAATGAGAGCCGCAAATCGCGACGACCGTCGTCGTATCGCGACAGATCTCCGGAGACGGTGAACACGCCACGCGGTTGGCGCTTTAGGCACGACCGGAACAGGGCCGCATACGCGAGGGATTGCTCGTAGGGACTCTCAAGATGCCGGATGTTACCCGAAACCCGATCGAGAAAGCGCAGATCTTCTGGCGTGAAGAAAACACCATCGAAGGTCTTTTCGATGAAGTTATGCGCGCTCGGGGTCGGGTCGATCAGGCGCTTAATTGCCTTACCGTCGAGCCGAACCGAATTGTTCTCAATAGTCGCTTTCGCCACCATGCTGGTGAAGTTGAGGAAATCGGACGCGATTACCCGGCGCCCCATCGCCTTCATCAGGTAGGCAACGCAACCCGTCCCGGAAAACGGGTCGAGCGCGCTTTCAAAGTCAAGCGTATCGAGCACCTGGTGGATCCACGGCAAGAGGCGCTTCTTCGACCCCATGTAGCGCAGCTCCGGGTATTTTCCGGCAGCGAGCGGCATCGGCCGAACAGGCACGATCTGGGGTTTGATCGGAATGATCTGAGCCGATGAGGCGAGTTTGAGCGCTGCGGCGTGATTCATGGGCGTAACACCGGGAACGGCCTCGATGATTCGGGGCCGTTTCTTCGCGGTAAAGTGCGCATCGAACTTGGCGAAGCCAAGCGATTAGGCCGGCCTACTGACCTCGAAGGGGCGGGTGCGTCCGCTTCTGGCGTGGCGATCGGTTTGATTAGCGCAACTCATCTGGCGTGCTAGCTTGGCCGCAAGCCTAGGTGGAGGGAGCGGTTATGGACAACCTAACTATCGATCTTGAGAACTGCTACGGGATCCGCAACCTCCAGCAGACGTTCGATTTCGCCCGAGAGAAGGCGTACGCGATTTACGCGCCCAACGGAGCGATGAAGTCGTCGCTTGCCAATACGTTTGCTGACGTGGCCAGCGGCAAGGACTCAGCCGACCGCATTTTCACCGCCAGAGTCACAAAGCGCGACATTCATTGGCGCGATGGCTCCGCGTTGGCCTCGGCTGACGTTCTGGTGGTGCGTCCTTATGATGAAGTATTTTCCCACTCCGAGCGCACTTCGACCCTGCTGGTTAACGCCGCGCTCCGCGAGGAATATGAAGCGCTCCACGTCGAAGTGGAAAACGCCAAGAATGGCCTTATCCAGGCGTTGAAAGCTCAATCCGGCTCCAAGAAAGATCTTGCACGGGAAATTTCGCTCACCTTTACGCGGTCGGAATCCGATTTCTATCGAGCACTCGTTCGGATTAGCGAAGAACTCAAGGAGCAGAAGGAGGCTCCTTTTGCGGATGTGGTGTATGATATCATATTCGATGACAAGGTCATCGAAATGCTTGGCACGAAAGACGTAAAAACTACTCTCGAAGAGTATATCACTAAGTACAATGAGCTGATTGCCGCTTCGTCATACTTCAAGCGCGGCATATTCAGCTACTACAATGCGTCTCAAATCGCCAAAAATCTTGCCGAAAACGGCTTCTTCAAAGCAAATCATACAATAAATCTTAATGCTGACGCGCGACTCGAAATCACTGACGAGAAGCAGCTCGAAGAGCTTATAAAGAAAGAGAAGGAGGGGATTTCTAACGATCCCGCTCTGCGAAAATCATTTGGAAACATCGAGAAGTTGCTCGCGAAAAACGTGAACTTGCGAAACTTTGAGCAATATCTTGGTGAGCACGAAGAAATACTGCCGCAATTGGCAAATTTGGAGCTGTTTCGCGAAGAGATTTGGAAGTCATATATCGTAAAACACTACGATATTTATGAATCCATGGTGGAAAAATATAAGGCGGCCGAGAAACGTCGTAAAGAAATCGAGGACCAGGCAGAGGTGGAGCGGACGCAATGGGAGTCCGTCATTGAGATATTCAACAGCCGGTTCTTCGTTCCGTTCAGACTCGAAGCGAAGAACCGAACGTCGGTAATCCTTGGTCAGGAGCCGATGCTGATGCTGGGTTTCGTGTTCGAGGAAGGCTTGGAGCGAGCCTCCATCGACCGAACCGCCCTCTTGAGTGTCCTGAGCACCGGAGAAAAGAAGGCGCTCTACATTCTGAACATAATTTTTGAAATCCAGACGCGGACTCAGGCCGGCCAACCAACGCTACTCGTGGTTGATGACATTGCCGATTCATTCGATTACAAAAACAAATATGCCATTATTCAATACCTGAAAGACGTTACTGAAGATACAAACTTTAAGCAGATTATTCTGACTCACAATTTTGATTTCTTTAGAACGCTTGAGAGCCGCTACATACCTTATCGCAACTGCCTGATGGCGACCAAAAGCGCAACTGGCATCGAACTTGGTAAAGCAGCAGGTATCCGCAACGTCTTCGTAAAGGACTGGAAGGTTAATTTCTCTGTAGATGCAAAGAAGAGAATTGCTTGCATCCCTTTCATGCGCAACCTTATCGAGTTCACCAAAGGCGAGGATGATGTTGACTACATAGCTCTGACGTCCCTTCTGCACTACAAGGCGGATTCGGATGCAGTGACTCAAGCGATGCTTGCGGATATCTATAATCGCCTTTTCGGGGCGAACCTCACAGCGAATGACCCTGCTGGCTTTGTGCTGGACGAAATCGAGCGTGAAGCCGGCATTTGCCTTGGGGCTCAGGAGGGCGTGAATTTCGAGAACAAGATCGTTCTCGCCATGGCCACGCGCCTCAAGTCAGAGAAATACATGGTGGGATTGCTTAACGACCCCGCGTTTGTCGCGAGCATCGCGGCAAACCAAACTACAGCGCTCCTGCGTGAAGTTAAGCGACGCAACGCCTCCAACCCTGCTTCAATTGGTGTTCTTGACAGAGTGATCCTAATGACGCCGGAAAATATCCATCTCAATTCATTTATGTATGAGCCTATACTGGATATGTCTGACGATCATTTGCGACGTCTATATCAGGAAACCGCAGCGCTATAGTCTTCACAGACCGCGATCGGGGGCATGACCTTGGAAATGGACTGGTTTAAGAGCGCGCGGATCGTTGCCAAGATCCCTTATCCGCCGGTCTCGGCTTGGGAGTTTCGTCAGCTGAAGACCGAGGAGGCTGTTCGCGAGCGCCTGAGGGCTTCAACCGTCTACATCCTCGCCCAACGACCGATGCTGTGGTTCGAGAACGTGCTCGTCACCGACGAGGCCATCACTTTTGAGATCAATGACGGCCAGGGTCCGGCCGTAAAAGGCAGGATCGAGCCGATCCAGATCGGTCTGGCCAAACTTGGTGAAAGCCTCTTCGTGGAAGGCGGCTTCCACCACGACGCCGCAAACCTGCCGCCGCCCTGGAACAAGGCCGCGAGCCTCAAGGTCTTTGACGCCGACGGCGACCTCAAGGTCTGGTGGAGCCCCCAGAAGCTGCTCTACGAGGCCATCAATAAAGATCTTCAGGTCCAGTTTGCCGGCGATGCGACACGTTTCATGGCGTTCGAGATCCACTACATCGGCAAGACCAAGGACCTCTTCAAGCGCATGAAGGCGCACGCTAAGTATCAGGATATCCTGATCCATGAGCGCATTCGCGGCGAGGGCCACGCCCAACCATCTCTCGAAATCACGCTTTTCACGCTCGAGATCACCAACCTGGAAGAGGGGGCAAGCGTTCGTATCGGACCCGATCCGGACGACATCGAGGTCCCGCCGATCGTCTTCCGACTGCCCAACGATCCGTCCGATCCTAAGGTTCGCGCCTTTGCCCGCCAGTGGGCCAACAAGAAGAGCAAGGCGGCGACGACCGAACTGGAGGCCTGGCTCATCAATATGTTCAAGCCCGAGCACAACGAAACGCTGTTCGACAACTACCCTTTCATCACCGGCGGCCTGCGCGATCTCAACTACAGCTTCACCGATCTCACCATCAACAACTGCCCCTATGTCTTCCGGACCCAGAAGGGCGGCACGCCGCTTGACGAGCCGGACGAATAGTCCTGCAAGGCGACGTCACGCCGCACCCGTCCCTTGATCCTGGCGCTGCTGAGCGCCGCCGCTGCGGCGTCAGCGCCGTCTACTGCGATCGGTCTTCGCCTCGACAGCGACCGACCCCTCGGGCAAGCGGCTGACTCGACCGCCAGCATCGGGCCGGCCAGTGGTCGCTCCCGCGTGCCGGGTCCTGTGCGCGACCACCGTCGCGACGGGGATTTCCCAGAGCACCCGCAGCCGCCGATTGTGCGCCCCGTTCGGTCGCTGCCTGCAACTTTGGCAACGCGACCTTCATGGTGGTCAGGCAGCCGTTCTGGCTGGAAGTAACTTCGGCGCCCGGCGGGCCAGAACGCGCTTCGGCGGCCTCCACGGACTTTAGAACGCTTCCGGGTTACACGGACCTGCACCGTCACTGAGGGAAGCCGGGAAGTTGCGGCGCCGGGTGGTTGGCCAGATCGCGGCGGAAAGCTCTTCACGGGCCTGAAATCGGATTGTCGGCATTCCGGCCTTTCCTGAACTTTCCCAACTTGCTCGTTCTCGGACAAAAGCGGCTTTGTCGCTCTTAAGCCAATTCGCTGGATCAATAGTTATCTTGTCCAAAGTTAGAACTCTCGGTAACGGCCAATTCCGCACTTAATTGAAAAGCCCACGAAACGATTCCGAAGGGCAAATTGAAGGAGTAGAGAAGTCTCACCGAAGTTGATAAGCCACTAGATTGTTGAAATTGTCTGACTCGGGGCTTCTAAAAGGGCGCGATTCGCGAGATATACCTAAAATAACCTACCACATCCGCTTGACGACTTCGAGAGAGGCGATCATAAGCGAAGGTGAGGATGCGGCGGCAGGCCACCGCGCCACGTACTGGAGCCGACCCCCGAGCCCATTTGCCGGACGGTTGGTGACCGCGCGATCTCCACGGCCGATCACCGTGGACGCGTCCTCGCCCCGCCTGGCCGTATGGCCGGAAGTTACTTCCGAGCCGGAAATGATTTCCAGCCGCGCACCCCCGGTGCATTGGGCAACGTTACCCAAATCAACTGTCAACGTTATCAACGGCGGTCGTCAAAACCGCTGTCAACGTTTGCAGCGTGCAACCATGTACGCCCGCCGAAGTAACTTCGTGTGGTACTCCGCGCGGTCGGCGCAACCGTCGTACTTAGTGTTGCGTGGTCATCGCATTGAACGATGTAAGTGGGTTTACACTTCATGCGTCAATTGCCGCGTTCGCGTAGTACTCAACGTCGATCGTCGTAGCAGTACCGTTATCGTCGGCATCGTCGGCGTATCATACTGCTAATGTTGATGGCATCACACGGCCACGAATTCACGAATTCTGTTCCAAATGGGAACGCCGATGGGTATCTATACAATAGTTATCCACAGGCAATTTCACAGCAGGCTTGACCGGGGATTGAGGAGAGGTTTACCAAGATGCCATGTGAAGAGCCTCCCCGGCCCAAGCATTCGGAACGCGGTGTTGAACATACGAAGGCACGTCTCATTAGCGTGCGCTTAGCACTCGCCGCGACTGCCGAGAACTGATTGCAATAGCACCGGACATATTCAGTTATGTCCGGTGCTTCATTGTGTGAGAGATCGCGCGAGGCGAAGTCCGGATGGCTCCGGGATGTGGTTATTGATCAGTGGCCCGGCCTGGGCCCTTCGACGGATGGATGTAGTCGGGCCTGCCTAGATCGCCAGCGGCCACTCATAGTTCTCCGCAGCATCCGTATCTGCGCACCTACGCTATTTTACGCCGGGGTATCCCACAGCTACCTCGGAGCCGCCGAAACTACGCCAGGAGTCGCCTAGAACGCTTGAGGCGCAGGGGAGGGGCGCACACCATTTAGGTGTGGCCACCAAAGCATTGTGTTGCGCTGCGCAACAATCCTGATAAGACCCTCAAGACGGCGGTGGCGCAGGAAGCGGTTTCTTCGGACTCAACGGTCGCGGGTTCGAATCCCGCCAGTGGACGAGAGTTCGCTGTAGCTCAGGTGGATAGAGCTTTGAGCATGTCCGCTTCCGAACATTCCCCGCCGTCGCTTTTCTTGTTGCACAGCGCAACGACCACCGTTATACGACCGCTCCCGGCGTTTCGGCGTCGGGACCGATGGTGGTGCAGGAAGCGGTTTCATCGCTCCTAACGAGGTGGTCGGGGGTTCGAATCCCTCCGCGCGGCGCAAGTCGCGTGTAGCTCAGTCTGGTAGAGCACCGTCCGCTTCCGATTTTCCCCAACGGGTTTCCAAAGTCCGCCAGTGGCGCAGCATTTCGGGTTCTTCGGGTGACGGTATGCAGGCGAAAGCCAGGCGCCGTTGTCTTCGCGAGGAGGCAGTCCGGAATGCGATTTTCCCTGGCGGGTCGTCGGCGGCGGCGACAGGTATCGGGTCCTTCGTCACCAGCACAAAGGGCGGCCGGAGCGCAAGCTCAACTGGGTCTGGACGCTGACACGTCCGGCGGAAGCGCCCTCCCGATCCGCTCATTCCCCGCCGACAACTTTTTCCGTCTGGCTTGTTGCATTATGCAACAAGCCAGACTAGAGAACCCCAGTCTTCGACAGGTGGCGCTGATGGCGCCCGCTGGACGAAGATCCGATTTGGTGAAGACGAGAACCTGACTTCGATGATGAAGCCATACCGTCCAGAGGGTTTGAAACCCTAAGCCCCGACGCCGCCTGGCGATCGGGGATCTGGACGTCTCGTCCCGCTCCGATCGGCCCCGCAACACGACGTCAGGAAGGAGGCGCGCCATGCGCTTCAACATCTTCGCCAAGCGCCCCGACGTCACCTTCGAGGGCACCCCGGCCACAAAGCTCAACGCGGAGCAGTCGCTGCGCCGGTCCGTGCTCTCGTGCCTCCTGTGGGAGGACGAATTCTACGAGGACGGCCTGGCCATCGCCGACCGCATCGCCGCCCTGGCCGCCGAGGTCGCGCCGAGCGTCGTCGCCGACCTGGCGGTCGAAGCCCGCGAACGTTTCAACCTGCGTCATGCGCCGCTGATGCTGTTGTGCGCCCTGGCGCGTACCGGCTCGGGCACGTCGCTGGTCTCGGAGACCATCGCACGGGTCATCCAGCGAGCCGACGAGCTGAGCGAGTTCCTGAGCCTCTACTGGCGCCACGGCCGCAAGCCGTTGAGCAAGCAGATGAAGAAGGGCCTCGCGGTCGCCTTCGGCAAGTTCGACGCCTACCAGCTGGCCAAGTATGACCGCGATGGGCCGGTGAAGCTGCGCGACGTCCTGTTCCTGGTTCACGCCAAGCCCAAGGACGAGGCCCAGGCCGCCATGTGGAAGCAGGTTGCCGAGCGGTCCTTGCCGGCTCCCGACACTTGGGAGGTCGCGCTCTCGGGCGGGGCCGACAAGAAGGCCAGCTTCGAGCGCCTGCTGGCCGAGCGTAAGCTCGGCTACCTGGCTCTGCTCCGGAACCTCCGGAACATGGACCAGGCCGGCGTCGACGAGGTCCTGGTCAAGGACGCCATCCTGGCGCGGCGCGGCGCGGAACGGGTTCTGCCCTTCCGCTACGTGGCGGCGGCTCGGGCGGCGCCCCGGTTCGAGCCGTGGCTCGATCAGGCGCTGGCCGAGACGGTGCTGGAAGGCCCCGTGTTCGAGGGACGCACCCTCGTCCTGGTCGATGTCTCCGGTTCAATGGACTGGAAGCTGTCGGCCAAGTCGGACCTGACCCGGATGGACGCGGCCGCCACCCTGGCTTCGATCATCCCGGGCGACGTGCGGGTCTTCACCTTCTCCCAGGAGGTGGTGGAGGTTCCGCCCCGTCGGGGCATGGCCGGGGTCGATGCGGTTATCCGCTCGCAGGCGCATGGGGGCACGCTCCTGGGCGCGGCGATCAAGCGGATCAATGGCGTCCCCCACGACCGGCTGATCGTCATCACCGACGAGCAGTCGGCCGATAAGGTCCCGGACCCGAAGGCGGCGAAGGCCTACATGGTCAATGTCGCCAGCGCCCGGAACGGTGTCGGCTACGAGGGCCGTTGGACGCATATCGACGGCTTCTCCGAGGCGGTCCTGGGCTTTATGCGTGAGCACGAACAGCTCATGAGCGAGGCCCGATAGGATGACCCCGGAGGTCCTTCGGCAGGCGGCGATCACTCTCTTCGGAGAACGGGGCTGGATGTCCCGGCTCTCCGAAGCCCTGAGTGTGGACCGGTCATCGGTGTCCCGCTGGTTCGCGGGATTGCCGGTGCCCGGTCCGGTCGCCGCCGCCGTCGAGGCCTGGCTGGTGATCTACAAACTGACCGGTCGTCGGCCGGGCGAGTTCGACGAACTTGGCCCGGCCGCCGATCCCTTCAACGATCTCTCCGACGACGCCTGACACTCCGCCCCCCGCGTACTCTTCGCGAAAGCTTCCCATGTATCTATCCATCGCGACCACCCACCAGCCGGCTACCGACCTTGGTTTCCTGCTGCACAAGCACCCCGGCCGCGCCCATGAGACCGAGCTGCCGTTCGGCAAGGCGCACGTCTTCTACCCGGAAGTGTCAGAGGCGCGCTGTGAGGCGGCGCTGGTTCTGGATATCGATCCTGTGGCGCTGGTGCGCGGCAAGGGTCGCGCCGACGGCCTGCTAGACCAGTACGTCAACGACCGCCCCTACGCCGCGTCGTCCTTCCTGTCGGTCGCCATGGCACGGGCTCTGCGTACCGCCATGGCCGGAACCTCGCGCGAGCGGCCGGAACTTGCCGAGAAAGCGATCCCGCTGGAAGTCCTCGTCACGCCGCTGCCGGCTCGCGGCGGCGGAGCCGAGCTCGTTCGGACGCTGTTCGAGCCCCTGGGCTGGACCGTCGGCATCGATCCCGTCCCCGGCGTCGACTCCGACACGTCTCGTTACGTCACGCTTCGACTTACCGGGACCGCGCGGCTGCGCGACCTGCTCAACCACCTCTATGTGCTGATCCCAGTGCTGGACGACGACAAGCACTACTGGGTTGGCGAGGACGAAATCACCAAGCTGATGAAGCGTGGCGAAGGCTGGCTGGAAGGGCATCCCTCCCGCGACCTGATCGTTCAACGCTACCTGATCCACCGGCGGGCCCTGGCGCGCGACGCCCTGGAACGCCTGGCGCCCGAGACCCGCGACGAGGCTGTCGAGCCCGCCGCCCGCAAACCCGCGCCCGAAGATGCGCTGGAGGCGCCGCTGCGCCTGAACGACGAGCGGATGGTCGCCGTGGTCGACGCCCTGCGCGCCAGCGGCGCCAAGGCGATTGCCGACCTGGGCTGCGGCGAGGGCAAGCTGCTGGCTAGGCTCCTGAAGGAGCGCTGGGTCGAGCGCCTGATCGGTGTCGACGCCGCCGCCCGTGATCTGGAATGGGCGGCCAAGCGGCTGAAGCTGCATATGGTCGGCGGGCCGCCCGAAGGTCGCGTCACCCTGCTGCACGGCTCGGTCACCTATCGTGACCGGCGCTGGGAGGAGGTGGACGCCGCCGCCTTGGTGGAGGTGATCGAGCACCTGGACTTGGATCGCCTGCCCGCCCTGGAGAAGGTGGTGTTCGGCGCCGCGCGCCCGGCCACGGTAGTCGTGACCACGCCGAACGTCGAATACAACGCGCTGTTCCCCAACCTCGCGACCGGCGCGTTTCGCCACCCTGATCACCGCTTCGAGTGGACGCGCGATCAGTTCCGCGCCTGGGCGGCGGCGATTGAATCCGCATGGGGTTACACCGCCGTGTTCGACGGCATCGGTAAGACGGACGAGGCGCTGGGCGCGCCGACCCAGATGGCCGTATTCACGAGGGTCGAATGATGGGACTGTTCGACCGCAAGCCCCAAGAAGCGTTGACCCGCTTGGACCTTCCCCAGTCCTGCGTCGGTGCCCCCTTACCCAGCCTAGTCGCGGACGAGCACACGCTGTTCGCCTGCTATTTGCTGGAAGCACTCGACCCGGATTGGGACGGATCGACCGTACGCATGCTCGACGCAGATTCGTCCGGCGAACCAATGGCGGTGCTCAAGATTAGACCGTGCCGGGCGCACCTATTTGGGCCGCCGAACGAGGAGGCGATCGCTGGCCACCGGCTGGCGAAGCTTGGTCTTGAGCCTTTTTCGGCCTTCGAGGTCACGGGCTCGGCCTGGATCGCCGATCTTGAGCGCGCCAATCGCGTCCATCGCAATCACGACCGTGCGCCCTACGACCGGCTACGCCACTTCATCTTCACCTTCCACGACAGCGTCCTGGAGTTCGTCAGCGAAGACTTCGAGGTGACGATCACCTCGGGCTCAGTGCGCGACACCCTTCGGCGATTGATCGACGAGCTTTGACCGACACCATGACCACTCTCGAAATTCCCGACTTCGCCCTGGTCGTCCTGATCGGCGCCTCGGGCTCCGGCAAGTCGACCTTTGCCGCCAAGCATTTCGCGCCGACTGAGGTGATCTCGTCGGACCATTGCCGCGCCCTGGTCTCCGACGACGAAACCGATCAGTCGGTCAGCGCCGACGCGTTCGACCTGGTCAAAGCGATCGCCGAGAAGCGGCTCAAGCACCGCAAGCTTACGGTGATCGACGCCACCAATGTCCGCATGCCCGATCGCAAGGCCTGGGTGGAACTGGCTCGCCGCTGGCACGCCCTGCCGATCGCCGTCGTCGTCGATCCGGGCATCGACGTCTGCGTCGAGCGCAACCGCGCGCGGCCCGACCGGCCGTTCGGGGCAAACGTCGTCCAGCGCATGGTCTCAGAGATCCGCAAGGGGCAGGGCGGTCTGCAACGCGAAGGTTTCCGCCATGTTTGGAAGCTGACCAGCGAGGCGCAGATCGACGTCGCCACCGTCGAGCGCAAGCCGCTATGGACCGACAAGCGCGACGACCACGGGCCGTTCGACATCATCGGCGACGTGCACGGCTGTGCGGCCGAGCTGGAAGAGCTGCTGACCGTCCTGGGCTACCAGGTGGCCTGGGGCGAGATCCTGGGCGAGCGGTCGGTGACGGTCACCCCGCCGGAGGGCCGCAAGGCGATCTTCCTCGGCGATCTGGTCGATCGCGGCCCCAACTCGCCGGACGCCCTGCGGATCGCCATGAGCATGGTGGCGGCCGGCACGGGTTACTGCGTGCAGGGCAACCACGAGCGCAAGCTGGGTCGCTGGCTGGAGGGCCGTAAGGTCACCATCGCCCACGGCCTGCAGCAGACCATCGACCAGCTGGACGGCGTCGATCGCGGCTTCAAGGCGGCCCTGCCGGCTTTTCTCGACGATCTGCGGAGCCACCTCTGGCTGGACGGCGGCCGCCTGGCTGTCGCGCATGCCGGCCTGAAGGCCGAGATGATCGGCCGGGGCTCGGGCGCGGTGCGCGAGTTCGCCCTCTATGGCGAGACGACCGGCGAGATCGACGAGTTCGGCCTGCCCGTGCGCGCCGACTGGGCCGCGTCCTATCGCGGCGAGACGGCGGTCATCTATGGCCACACACCCATGCCCGAAGCCCAGTGGGTCAACAACACGCTGTGCATCGACACCGGCTGCGTGTTTGGCGGCAAGCTGACGGCCCTGCGTTGGCCCGAAAAGACCCTGGTCGAGGTTCCTGCCCGCCAAGTGTGGTGCGAGCCCGTGCGCCCGCTGGCGCCGGCCGATGGCGGTCGCTCCAACCAGGCCCTGGCCGACGACCTGCTCGACATGGAGGACGTCAGCGGCCGTCGCTGGATCGACACCGAATTCCGTGGTCGCGTCGTGGTGGCCGAGGAGAACGCCTCGGCCGCGATCGAGGTGATGAGCCGCTTCGCCCTGGCGCCCAAGTGGCTGGCCTATCTGCCGCCGACCATGTCGCCCAGCGAGACCAGCACTCAGGCCGGCTGGCTGGAGCGGCCTGAAGAGGCGTTCGCCCACTATCGCGAGCGCGGCGTCGCCAGCGTGGTCTGTCAGGAGAAGCACATGGGCTCGCGGGCGGTGATCGCCCTGTGCCGCGACCATGCCGCCGCCCAGGCGCGGTTCGACGCCTCAGCGGGCGAGACCGGTGCGATCTGGACCCGCACGGGCCGCGCGTTCTTCAACGACGCCGCCACGACGGAAGGGCTGCTGGCCCGGCTGCGTGGCGCGGTAGATGCGGCGGGCCTGTGGGACGAGCTGTCCACCGACTGGCTGTTGCTGGATGCCGAGATCATGCCCTGGTCGGCCAAGGCCGGTGCGCTGATCGACGCCCAATACGCGCCCGTCGCGGCCTCGGCCAAGGCGGGGCTAGCGGCTGCATCGGACGCCCTGGCGCGCGCGGTAGCCCACGGCGCGCCGGTCGGCGACCTGCTGGCCCGTTTTCAGGATCGCGGCGCCCGGGCCGATCTCTACGCTCATGCGTGGGAGCCCTATGTCTGGCCGGTCTCAAGCGTCGACGACCTCAAGGTCGCGCCGTTCCATCTGCTGGCCAGTGAGGGTCGCGTCTGGTTCGACCGCGACCACCTCTGGCACATGGCCCTAGCCGACCGGCTGGGCGCGACGGGCGACGCAGTGATCGCGCCGACCCGCTGGCGCGAGGTGGATCTTGCCGACGAAGCCGCATGCGCCAACGCGGCCCTATGGTGGGAAGCCCTCACAGCCTCCGGCGGCGAGGGCATGGTCGTCAAGCCGCGCGACTTCGTGGTGCGGGGCAAGAAGGGCTTGATCCAGCCGGCCCTCAAGGTGCGCGGCCGCGAATATCTGCGGATCATCTACGGGCCTGAATACGACGCGCCGGAGCACCTCGAGCGCCTGCGCGAGCGCGGCCTAGCCGGTAAGCGAAACTTGGCTCTGCGTGAGTTCGCTCTCGGCCACGAGGGCCTCAAGCGCTTCGTCGCCCGCGAGCCGCTGCGCCGGGTGCATGAGTGCGTCTTCGCCGTCCTGGCCTTGGAGAGCGAGCCGATCGATCCAAGGCTGTAGGTGGTTGCAAGCGCCGAAGCATGCCCAGGAACGAAAATGGCCTCTCGGGAAATCGAGAGGCCAATTCTTGAACCCGGCGTCCCGCAATGCCGGGCTAGATCGCCAGCGGCCACTCATAGTTCTCCGCAGCATCCGTATCTGCGCACCTACGCTATTCTACGCCGGGGTACCCCAGAGCTACCCCGGAGCCGCCGATTGCACCCAGCGCATGGCTTGAGGTTCGTTCAACGCCTGCTTTGTCTAGGCCCAGCAGAAATGTCCCGTCTCGCGCCAGATAGAGATGTCCGCTTCCACTGAGAGTCGGGTCGGGCGGCGGGCAGGCGCGGAGCTATCACACCGCGCAGAGCCCGGCCGGCGACCGTGGCGCCGACCTAGCCGCTCGCTGCTCTTGCTTACCGAGCGCGCCGCAGGCGGGCGAGGCTTTGACGGGCTTTCAGGAACGGCCGATTGCGTACGTGCCGAGAAGATATGGCTCTCTCCCCGTTCCTACTGCCGGGCGGGCTGATCGGCTTGATGATGGCCGGCCGGCTGTCAGAGGTGACTAAACTGGGGCAGGCGGCGCTCAACTGAGACTGATCGCCGTTTAGACGAGGCTCCCCCTTGCACAACCCTGGTCAGCAAGTGCTAGAAGCTTAACTATGGGGATTGGGGCGGGGTAATCGATGCGTCTGTTGTTGAGCGTGATGGTTGGCGCGGTCTTGGCCGCATCGCCGGCCTTGGCGTTGGCGGCCGGTCAGGCCGCACCGCTCACCGGCCTGGCCCCGCTTTGCGCGGGCAAGCTGCTGGTCTTGCAGATCCTGCCGGACGCCGACCCCGTCACGGTGACGGTCAATCCGATCCTGGCCGCCCCCGCCTGCGTCGATCGCGATGGTGACGCCATGCGCCTCAGGTCGGTGGACCTGTTCACCAACGGCGCCTCGGGCGTGCTGAGCGGCGACAACCAGGTCGAGGTGTCCAACATCCGCTCGGGCGGAACGACCTTCACCTACACGATCGTCGACAGCCGCGGCGCGGCCGTGCGCACGACCTTCACCATCCGGCGACCGTAGGCCGCCGCCGACCGCCACCGGCGCTCGAGCCGTCGTTTTCCACCGATCCAAGGGCCTGTCCATGATCCTGGTTGCCGCCTGATGCGCCGTCTCGTTTCCGTGCTGATCGCCGCCTCGGCCCTGGCCGCCCTGCTGGGGCCCCCCGCTCAGGCCCAACAGAAGACCAACTACAGCTACGACGCCCAGGGACAGTTGGTCGTCGCCCAGAAGATCGAGGCCGAAACCACCTACGCCTACGACCTGGCGGGCAATCGCACGGCGCTGGGCTATCGCCCGCTCTATCCGATCCTGCAATCGTGGGAGGCCGAGGAGATGACCTGGCATGTCGTCGGCTATGCCCAGAGCGACGGCTGGGCCGGGGATGGCTCGACGGCCGCGGGTCTGCTGAACTTTGGCCCCTACACCACCAACACCCCGGTGGGCGACAACACCGCGGTGTGGAAATTGACGCGCGCGCCCTCGACCTTGCCGGCGACGCAGCAGGTCGTGGTCCTGAGCGTTTATGACTCCGTTCAGGCCGACTATCTGGCCAGCCGGACCATCACCTTGGCCGATTGGCCCGCCGCCTCGCGGACCGAGTATTTCACCCTGCCGTTCACCCTGCCTGCCGCGCGCAAGGGCCACTATCTGGAATTCTATACCCGCTACACGCCGTCGACCTACGTCAAGGTCGATCGGGTGGGTCTGGCGCTGCCGACCTTGGTCGGCGCGGCGGCCGGCGCGGCCGCAACCAACTGGGAAGCCGAGAGCGTCAGTCACGCAACGGGCTTTGCCGATGGGGATGGCTGGGCCGGTAACACCTCTAGCGCCCAGCATTTCCTGACCTTTGGTCCCTATGTCACCACTGTGGCGGCCGGCGATCGGACCGCGCTTTGGACTCTGATGATCGACAGCAATGTCGGCGACGAGGGCCCGGTCGTTCGGCTGGAGGTCTATGACGCCACCCAGGGCGACGTGATCACCGACCGCACCCTGACCCGTCAGGCCTGGGCCCTGACCATGCAGCACCAGACCTTTGGCCTGCCCTTCACGCTCGACAGTTCGCGCGCCGGCCATGCGCTGGAGTTTCGGACCTACTTCTGGCCGCGCGCCTATGTCCGCGTCGACAAGATCGGGGTGCGCTGAACATGGCGGTCCTGCATCACAACGGCCAACGACAGCGATCCGGACGGCGATCCCCTGACCATCGTCTCGCTGAGCAAGACCACCTCGACCAAGGCCGACTACTCGTTCAGCGGCGGCACGATCACGGTGATGGCCAAGTCCTCCAAGGGCGGCGACAGCCCGACCTACACGATCACAGGCGGTCGCGGCGGTACGGCCACCGCGACCCTCATCATCAACCTGACCCTCTAGGCGTGCGCGGCGTGACGAACCTGTCGATGATCTTCCGCGCGGCGCGCCGTCTCGCATGGGCCGTGGTCCTGACTGGCCTGATGGCCTCGGTCGCCGCCCCGGCCCTGGCCCAGGATCCGATCCCGCCGCCGCAGCATTCGGCGGTTGACGCCAATGGCGTGGACCTGATCAGCGGGGCGATGAGCGTCACCTCGGGCCTCAACAGCATCGGTCCGAGCGGTCCGGGCGGGCTGTCGGCCTCCAAGACCCTGCGCGCGGGGTTCTCGATCTCGTCGATGTTCTCGTACGTGAAGTTGTCGGGCAGCGCCGAGGTCCAGGAAACCACGCTCGTGGCCTTCATGGGCCGAAGCCAGCTCTTCTATGGCACGCCCGACATCGGCCCGGAGTTCAGCGAAGGCAACACGCTGGACAAGGACGCCAACAACATCATCTACACGCTGGCCGATGGGACCGTGGCGCGTTTCAAGCTGGTCCACATCCAGTACGTGATGAACCCCAACATGCGGCCGGCCTGGGGCGTGCTGCAGAGCGTCACCTACCCATCGGGCGAGAAGCTGACCTTCACCTACGACGTGGAGACTATTGGCGCGTCTTGGATGAAGGTGGAAAGCAGCCTTGGCTACGCCATCGCCGGTAGCGGCGGCATGCATGAATGGGACGCCGGAGCAGCCGCCAACCTGACCCAGGGCGGCTGCTCGGGGACGTCCTGCACCGGTCCGACCTTCGCCTCGCAGGAAGCCCTGGGCCGCGCCCCGACCAAGTCGGTGTCGGGCACGACGGTGACGATCACCAGCCCGGCCGGCGGAACGCCCAAGAGCTACGTGGTCTATGCCGACGACACCTATCCCAATGGCCGGGTGACCTCGGTGACCGACGGGGCTGGAACCTGGACCTACACCTACGGCCAGGAATGGGACCAGTCCTCGCGACCGGACGAGTTCATCAACGTCGTCACCGTCACCGATCCGCTGGGCAACAAACGCACGGTGCGCTCGCGAAACAGCACCCAGAACATCCTCAGCGACAAGGTGGGCATCAAGCCGGACGGTACGGGGGGCGACACCACCACTTTCCAGTACAGCTATGACTCGATCTATCCGGGTCTGGGCGTCCTCAACCAGATCACCGCCCCCCAAGGCAACCGCACCCGCTACGTCTACGATGACCGGTTCAATGTCATCGAGAAGTGGAACGATCCCAAGCCTGGTTCAGGTCTGGCGTCGACGTCGATCACGGCGTCCTACAGCATCGGTCCTGGCTCGCTCTGCGCCAGCATCAAGGTCTGCAACCGCCCCGACTGGATCAAGGACGAGCGCGGCGCTCAGACCGACTTCACCTACGACCCGGTCCACGGCGGGGTGCTGACCGCGACCAAGCCGGCCGGGCCCAACGGGATCCGGCCCCAGACCCGCTACAGCTACGGTCAGTTCACGCCGCGCTATATCCAGAACGGCGTGCTGACCGCCGCCGCGCCGGTCTGGCGGCTGACCCAGACCTCGACCTGCGCGACCCTGGCCGGGGCGAGCGGGACCACGCCGGCCGCCTGCGCCGGCACGGCCGACGAGACGGTCACCAGCTACGCCTACGAGCCCAGCAACGTGGCCAACAATGTCCGCCTGCTGTCGGTGACCACCCGGGCTGGCGACAACAGCCTGTCGGCCACCGTCGCCAACACCTACGACGCCCGCGGCGACGTCGTCACGGTCGACGGCCCGCTGCCGGGCGCGGCCGACACCACCCGGACCTATTACGACGCCTCGCGCTGGAAGATCGGCGAGATCGGTCCCGATCCGGACGGCTCGGGCGCGCTGCTCTATCGCGCCACCCGCACCACCTACGCCGCCGATGGCCAAGTCACGTCGGTGGAGGCCGGCACGGCGACCAACCAGTCCGACACCGGCATGTCGACCTTCGCGTCGCTGCAGACGGCCGCCACCGCCTATGACGCCCAGCGGCGCAAGAGCGCCGCCAGCCTGGTGGTCGACGGCGTCACCCAGGCCCTGAGCCAATATGGCTACGACACCGCCGGCCGGTCGATCTGCCAGACCGTGCGGATGAACCCGGCCGCCTTCGCCAGCGCGCCGGGGGCCTGCGCCTTGGGAACGCAAGGCGCGGACGGTCCCGACCGGATCACCTTCACCGAATACGACGCCGCCAGTCGGGTCACCAAGGTGACCAGTGGCTATGGAACCTCGGGCTCATATGCGCCAAGGGTCGAAAAGACCGTAACCTACACCGCCAATGGCCAGGAGCAGACGGTTGCCGACGGCAAGGGCAACCTGACCACCTACGAGTACGACGGCTTCGATCGGCTGGCCAGGGTGCGCTATCCGAACCCGACCTGCTGCACGAGCTCGACCACCGACTACGAGGAATACGTCTACGATCCCGCCAACAACCGCGCCAGCTGGCGGCGGCGCGACGGCACGACGGTGGCCTTCACCTATGACGCCCTCAACCGCGCCAACAACGGCCTGCGCAGCGAGACGTACGCCTATGACAACCTGGGCCGGCGGACCTCGGCGACCTATGGCGGCGGGACGGTCACGGCGACCTACGACGCCCTGGGACGGATGACCGGCGAGAACACCTACGATCACCCCTTAACCTATCAGTACGATCTGGCTGGCCGCCGCACGCGCATGACCTGGTGGGACGGGTTCTATGTCACCTACGGCTACGACGCCTCCGGGACGATGACGGGAATCTACGAGCAGGGCGCCACCCAGGTCGCGGCCTATGCCTATGATAATCTCGGCCGCCGAGACTACGCCTGGCTAGGCCTGGGCGCTCAGGCCGTCTCCGAAGACTACGGCTACGACGCCGCCTCTCGACTGGCGAGCCTGACGTTGGACCAGGCCGGCACGGTCCAGGACCAGACCTGGACCTTCGCCTACAACGCCGCCGGTCAGGTCAAAACCCGCACGGCGAGCAACAGCTTCTATGAATGGAGCGGAAGCCAGACCTCCAAGGCCTACACCGTCAACGGCCTGAACCAGTACGCCACCGTGGCGGGGACCTCGATCACCTACACGCTGCGCGGCAACCTGAAATCCGATGGCGGCAGGACCTACTGCTACGACCTGCCCAACAACCTGACAGGTGTTTGGGCCGGCGACGTCGTCTGCAACGCCTCGCCGCCCAATCCGACCGCCTCCCTGGCCTATGAGCCGACTGGACGGCTGTGGCAGGTGGCGGCGGGCTCGGGGTCCACGGCCTTCATCTATTCCGGATCCGATCTCGTCGCCGAACTCGACGGGGTGACGGGCGCCATCCTGCGCCGTTATGTGCCCGGTCCGGGAACCGACGCGCCGATCGCCTGGTACGAAGGCTCGGGAAGGGCCGATCGCCGCTGGCTGCTGGCCGATCCGCAAGGCTCGATCGTGGCGGTGACAAACAGCGCCGGCGCGCTGATTGGCGGCGTTCCCAACACCTACGACGAGTACGGCGTCCCGGCCGCCGGCAATGTCGGCCGGTTCCAGTACACCGGCCAGATCTGGATCCCGGAGATCGGCCTCTACCACTACAAGGCCCGGGCCTATTCTCCGACCCTGGGACGGTTTCTCCAAACCGACCCCATCGGGTATAAGGCAGGCCTGAACTGGTATTCCTATGTACGCAATGATCCGACAAACCGGCGAGATCCAACGGGGCTTTATACGTGCGAAAAAGGCACGTCTGAATCTGATTGCAAGCGAATAGAAGAAGATATGAGAAATGTTCGCCGGGCCGCAAACGTTTCTGGGTTAAACTACGCGGATAAAGCCCGCTTAAATGGCGTCTCTAAGACATATGGTGCTTTAGGCGATGCTACTAACGGGGTTACCGTTGGCGTCGGATCTCTAAGTGTAGGTACTTTGGGGCAGACGCTCGGGAAGGCCGTTACGCTAGATTATGGTCAGATAGATAAGGCAACGCCTTCGGGCGGCGCTGCTCGCAGTGCTGTTGCAGCGAATGCGATTGCGCATGAAGGGCAGCATGTTCGAGACAATATAAGTGGATACTTCGACGCTGACCGTCCCTACCAAATCTGGTATGAGAAGATGGAGTGGTCTGCTTATCTGACAGGATACGTCGTTGATAAGGCATTCGGATTCATAAATCCCTACTCCATTCTTACTCCACAAGCGGCCGAAGCAATCGGCCGTGACCGTGGGCAGTCGAATTGCAGGAGAGCAGATCATGATGATGATCCGGCGACAATTTGTTGGTAGGTGCGGAAAGGCCGCTCCTATATTAATTTTGCTTGTTTCTCTAGTCTCGAATTCCGCATGCGGAGCGATGCTGACGTCTGGTGATCGGGTTTATGATGTCTCGGATTTCTTGCCGAAGAAGTCCGGAAACCCGCCGAGAGAGCAGCGCGTGTTGCTACGTGGCAAAGTCAGTGCGCGATCGGGCGAGCTCATGATTATGGATCGTCGCGCGTCGATAGGCGACCGTGCCGTGTTACCCCTGTATTTACCGTCGGATTTTGGCCAGAATCCAAAACTGAAAGCATTTGACACCAGAGTGTTAAATGGAAATAGAGGTTTTGTGTCTATGAAATTAGAAGTTATTCCAGAGAATCGTTCAAAATCGAATCCTATACCAGGCTCCAAGGAATACTGGACGGTTGGGTTTACCGTGCTGGGTGTTCAATGTGTTGACTGTTAGGCGCGCGGCTTGGCGCGATAGCGATGTCCTGGATTGGCTGTAGATGCGGATAGTTAAGTGCGTGGCGGAATTTGAACGCGCTTAGGGCCTGAGCCCATGCCTGTGAGGTGCGCCGCCAAAACCGCCTCAAGGGCCAAATCGGCGCTCCGGGCAAACCTCGCCCGTGTGAGCTGCTGCAAAGCCAGGTGGCGTAAGGGAAAATCGCCGATGTACGGCAGGGCCGCGTCGGGGGGATATGTCTCTCCAAACCGACCCCATCGGGTATCGCGATGGCATGAACTGGTATGCCTACACTCGCAATGATCCGGTAAATCGTAGTGACCCCAGCGGAACAACGGCTGACGCCGTCGCTCCCATCTACGTGTCGTCGTGCCCTCCGGGTTGGTCGTGCGTCAGCGGCACTGGAAATATCGAACGAGTTCTCGGTCGCCAGGACGGAATTCAAGTAGCAACAGCGTGCCCCGCAGTGACATTCACGGTCACGGGTGTGGGGCCGGATCAAGCACCAGATCCAACTTCTATTACATTTCAGGATCGATCGGACATATCTGACGGCGGGGCGGCAATTAAGCCGAAGAACTTTGGCATCGATAAATTGAGCGGAAAGCCGACGACGGCTGGAAGTGTCCGAAATGTACTCTCGAACGTCACGCTGACGGTAGATTGGGGCGGGGTGCAGGCTCCGAATAAATACACACCATCAACCCCAAAGGGTATTCCCACCACGGGTCCGTATAGTCCTGTGGACGTCGTTGGGCCGAAGAGTGTCCGAGACGCGCCGGGTAATCTAATGGATGTCTATAATTACGACTCTACGAAAGATGCTTTGGCTTCGACGCGAACTGCGAAGGTAACAGCTGATATTCCTCCGAATAATGTTGGGGTAACGTGCCCAAAGGGATAGTGAGGAGAAGTTTATGTTTTTTGTAATGTTGTCCGCCTCTCTAGCCGTGATGGCTGCTTCCGACGATATTTGCCAAAGCAAATCGAGAGGATGGTCGGTTTATAACGAAGAATATATCCCGGAATGCCCGAAAATGTTTTGGCAGCCGCGTGGATATAGATATGTCGCGATCTCTTCGGATGGCCATATTGTCGTTGGTGAAAAAGCGATTGGTGCGAAGGTTTCCCTAAGTCGTGTTTTGGAGGGTCCAGGATCTTTTAGTTGGTCGCCGAATGGTCGCTATTTTTATCTTAATGATAGCGAAGGATCTGGAATGTTTAGCGATTTTTCTCTTTATGACGATGACGGTCGTCAGGTTGATAAAGACTTTAGGGGCTTGCTATCTCGAAAAATGAGGGCGGAGTTTAGATCCGATGGCGGGGATAAGCTTAATATATGGGGAATTGGTTGGCAGAATGACCGGGCGATTGTGCTAGCGCAGGGGTGTTGTCAGCCTAACCGGGTCGTCGCGAGGCTCTCGGGCTGGACACGGTGCGATGAGGCAGGCAGGAGCGCGCCATGCGCGCCCTGTCCTTCAAACGTCATCGGTTCCCGGCGGAGGTCATCCGCTATGCGGTGTGGCTCTATTTCCGTTTCACCCTGAGCTTCCGCGATGTCGAGGAACTGCTCGCCCAGCGCGGGATCGAAATCAGCTATGAGACCATCCGGTGCTGGACGATCAAGTTTGGTCCGCAGATCGCCAGAAACCTGAAGAGGCGGCGGCCCGCGCCTTCGCCGCGTTGGCATCTGGACGAGATGGTCTGTTCGGTCGGCGGACGTCGGATGTACCTCTGGCGCGCGGTCGATGACGAGGGCGAGGTCTTGGACCTCGTGATGCAGCGTCGGCGCGACACGAACGCCGCCCTGAAGCTACTCAAGCGCCTACTGCGAAATCAGCCCGTAGAGCCAACCTCGATCACCACCGATGGGCTGAGCTCCTACACCGCCGCGCTGAAAGAACTGGCGTTGATCGACCTGCACCGCCCCGGCCGATTACGCGAAAACAACCGGGCCGAAAACTCTCACCTGCCGATCCGACTGCGAGAGCGAAAGATGCAGAGCTTCAAGTCCCAGGCCTCCGCCCAGCGTTTCCTGACGACCCATGCGGCGATCTACAACACCTTCTACACTCAACCTCACTTGATCCGTCGTCAGACCCTTCGCCAGTTCCGCGGCGAAGCTATGCGCGTCTGGAATGAAGCCGTGGCCGCTTGAAGATCGCCTCTCGGGATTTGATCTCGGCCAGCCAAGTTAACCTGACAACGCTCATGGCCGCCATGGCCATCATCAGGGTAGCGCGGTCCATCTTGCGGGGCCGCCCACCCATACGCCCCCGGGTCCGGGCGGCGGCGAGACCAGCGTTCGTCCGTTCCGAGATCAGCTCGCGCTCGAATTCGGCGAAGGCGGCGAAGATGCCGAACGCCAGGCGGCCGTTGGCCGTCGTCGTATCGATCTGCGCGCCGGCGCCGGCGATGACCTTCAGGCCCACACCGCGTGTCCGCCGCTCATCGATGGTGTTGACCAGGTGGCGGAGATCGCGGCCGAGGCGATCAAGCTTCCAAAGCACCAGCGTATTTGCCGGGCTGAAGGGCTTTGAGGCAAGCCGTCAGGCCCAGCCGATCGTCACGCCGGCCTGAGGCCAGATCCTCGTAGATGCGGTCAGGGTCAACGCCGACTGCGGCCATGGCGTCGCGCTGCTGCGCCAGGGTCTGACTGCCATCGGACTTGGAGACGCGAACGTAGCCGACCAGCAGCCTGTCACCCCGTCAGAAAAGACCGCGCGGAGGGTGCAAGCTGGCGATCATTTTCGCAACGGGTTTTCTGGTGGCCGACGGGCTTTCTAGGACTATCCGATCGGACCGCCAGGAAACCGGTCGTTTTCCTGACAGCGTCCGACAAGGAGAAAGATTGTGTGTCCCTGGCTTCCCATTCGAAGCCAATTCCTATTTATTAGCATAGATCACCAAAGATCCGCCTCAATAGAGAGGCCTGATTCGAAAATCACATAGTAGTGTATTCTAATTATCTTTAAGATCAGTTTTATGATTTCTCCTAAAATTGTTTATTTTGAAAATGTAATAGTCTATTATATGAAATACCACAAAACAGACCGCGGTCAAAACCGTCGCGATGAGCATCGACCAAGAAAGTACTGAATTGTTTTCGCTATACGCTCCAAACAAAACGATAATTGCCGGAATAATCAAGAAAAGTTTTGCCACTAACCCAAAGGCTGTGTAGAAAATTTTCATAGCTTATTTTCCCGTCACGCAAGAAGCTTCTGGAAAGAATATGGCTCCATTCGCTGAATAGCTTGTCCCTCCGCCTGCCCACAAACCAAAGCCCTCTCCGACTTTCGGCACCGGAAGGCCTACAGAGGAACCAGTATATTTAAATTTATCATCCAAATAGATTGTCCCACCAACGCTACCCACCCAACCGGCGTCCGCCTCCAAAGATATACCCTTACTGGTTGAGAAATTTGGAAGTGCTTTATCAGCCTTTCCAACCCCTCCGCTAACTCCATAACCTGCGTACAGCCCCAGCCCGACTTCGGGAGTAACACTCAGGCTTCCTTGTATTTGCGTCCCAAGGAACCCCGTGACATTAAAATTCTGCTGCGTCGGGACGGAAAGAGTCAGAGTGCCCGTTCCATTAATTCCCACTAATATGAAACCTAGAGTTCCCCCCAGAGATAGTGAATATGTATCGTATCCCCTCGGACAAGGCGTGGAGGTCGAATCTGCCGAGGCAGTGGTTCCGCCGCTCCCACCCCCAAAAGAAAATCCTCGATGAGAGAAATAGCTCGGAAGCCCTGGGTACCAATCATTGCAGTCCCCAACGACCACAACGCCCGGTCCGGTGGGTTGATCCGCCCCCGTTTTACATCTGCGCGACCCGCCTCCGGGCAAAGGAACGGTATAATCGGTTCCGGTCGGATCGATGCGATTGAGTGGATCATTGCCAACATAAACATACCAGTTGAGCCCGTCGCCGTACCCAATCGGATCTGTCTGCATGAACCGACCCAGTAGCGGCGAATAGAACCGCGCTTTGTAATTGTAGAGGCCCAGTTCCGACAGGAAGGTTTGACCCGTGTACTGGTAACGGCCGATGTTGCCGGCTCCTGGGACGCCATATTCGTCATAGGTGTTGATGGACGTCGCGTTGCCGGCGGCGTCGGTCGTGGCGACCACCGAGCCGCGTTCGTCGGCTCGCAGCCAGCGCCGGTCGCCGGTTCCAGAGCCTTCGTACCAGACGATCGGCTCATCAACGCCCGGACCCGGCACGTAGCGCCGTAACACAGCTCCAGAGCCGTTCAACTCGGTCACCAGATTAGCCCCGTCATAGACAAACTGGGTGGTCGTCGCGCCCTGGGCCAGATTGTACAGCCGCCCGGCCGGATCATAGCTCAATGCGGCTCCCGTCGAGGTGCTGGTCAGGCGGTTTTCCACGTCATAGCCAAAGGTCGTCGCGCCATCGGAGCTGAGATTGCCACGCCCATCGTAGCCTAAGGTCGCCGCGCCAGCGCTGGTCAATTGGTTGAGGCCATTGGCGCCGTAGGCCTTCGACACGGGGCCGCCCGACCAGGCATAGCTGTCGTTGGCTCTAGTCCGGCTGTTGATCTGCCCTGCGGCGTTGTAGCTGAGGCCATAGGTCTGGTCCCAGTTCGCGCCGGTTGGATCCAGGGACAGGCTCGAAAGGCGCGAGGCTCCGTCATAGCCATAGTAGGTAGGGCCACCGCCACCCGGCCACATGCTGGTCCGCCGCCCCACGTCGTCGTAGAAATAGCTGGCGAGCACGCCGGCTCCGGTCGTCGCGCCGTTCTCTCGGATCGCCGTCGTCTCTCCGACGACGCTATAGTCGTAGGTGACATAGAACGCGTCCGGCCAGGTAATCCGGGTACGGTTCCCAGCCAGATCGTACTGATAGCTCATCGTCCCCGTGGGACTGGTCTGGCTAAGATTACGACCCAGCGCATCATAACCGTAGATCAGCGCATAGCCTGGGAAACTGACTGAGGTCAGCCGATTGAGATTGTCGTAGGCATAGGTCTTATCCGGCCAGGCTCCAGGCATATCCTTGAAAGTCGGGCGACCCAGCGCGTCATAGGTCAGATAGACGCTCTGGCCGTCGCGGCGACGATCCTGGGTGACATGACCAGAGGCGTCATAGGTAAGCTGCTCATAGTCGGTCGTCGAACTGACTCCTGCGCTACTTGGATTGGGATAGCGGATCTTGGCCCGCCGATCGAAGCCGTCATACTCATAGGTTGTCAGATTGTTCTTGCCGTCCGCCACGGTCGTCGTCTGACCGTTGGCGCTATAGGTCAGCGTTTCGGTCCTAGCCTGAGCGGTTCCATAGCCGGACGTCACCGCGGTGACCTCGTCGATCACGTCGTAGGCAACGTAGCTGATGCGGTCGGGTCCGTCGGCGCCCTGGGTTCCCAACGTGCAGGCTGAGGCCGGCAAACTACTGAAGATCGCCGGGTTCATCCGGACTGCGGTGCAGTTTTGGCGACCGACCGCATCATAGGCATATTGCGTTACGCCATACGTGGTCCCGCCGCCTTGGAGGCTGTCCTGGATTTTTCGGCCGGCGACGTCGTAAGTGACTGCCTGCTGCTGGACCGCCGTGAAAGTTGAGAACGCGGTATCTGCCTGCCCAGCCGTGCTGCCCACCTGGGTCAGGGTCGGCTTGCCCCTAGAATTATAGGTCACCGCGACCGCTTGATTCCTACGAACGCCAGCCCCGTCGGGATCGGGGCCGACGACACCGGTCACTTGGCGCGCGGCGTCGTAATAGTAGCGCGTCGTGTCGGTCGGACCGGCTAGGGGGCCGTCCACGGTCAAGGTGTTACCGACGGGATCGTAGGTCGTCGTCGTCGTCGCGGTCAGCGCTCCGTCGCCCGAGCCTGACGAGATCGAAGTCGGCAGAAGATTGTTGGCCACACCGCTGGCGCCATAAACAGTCGTCGCTTTGACCTCGGAGGCCAACCCGGCGCAGGGATAGGCACCCGCGCAGGCCGACACGCTAGTGACTAGGTTGACCGCTGACGGCGCTTGGGTCTGGACGCCCGCAGAGTTCTTGTACCAGGCGTAGAGCGAGCTATAGCTGTAGCGGGTCTGGGGGCGCGCCGCGCCCGTCGTCGGGGCCGGCGCGGTGACGGTCAGGACGCCGCCATGCCCGGCGTCATAGGTATATTCCGTCACCTTGCCTAGGGCGTCGGTCGTGGTGTTGGGCTGATTGCAGACCTTCGGATTGGTGCAGGAGGCTGAATAGCCGGCATAGGTGTTGATGTCGGCCAAGCCGGAGCCGGCCTTGGCTTTGAACGTCTGTTGGATGAGGTTACCGCGCCCGTCATAAACCAACTGGACGTAGTCGCCCTCGGGGTTGGTGATTTTGGTCGTTCGGCCATTGGTGTCGTATTCGAAGGTGTGGACATGGTTCAGCGCATCGATACTGGACGTGATGCGGTTGATCGAGAGATTGGCAACCGACACCGTCTGGTGCGACAGCGGACCGGTCACGGTGGTCGTGCGCGTGGTCCCCGCATCGACAAAGCCGTAGTTCCAAGTGCCCGTTGAGCCAGTGACGCTGCTAACCTTGCCGCCGCTATAGGCGATTGTAACGTCATCGGCGCTGCTGCCTGGCAGCCGGATCGCTCCTAGCGCACCGTTGGTCGGAAAGTAATAGGTCGTGGTACGCCCGGCTTGGTCGGCGACCGCGATCGATCCCGTCGCGTTGGTGAAGGTCAGACTCGGCCAATTTTGACTAAACGTGCAGGTAAAGGCGCCGACATCGCAATAATCCACCGCCGTATTGAACGCCGTGACCTTCTTCAGCTTCGCCCAGTTCGCCAGACCAACGGAGGGCGTATCGCTCACATAGTCATAGTGGATTTGGTAACCGAGATTGTTGGAGATCGACTGCATGCGCACCACATACGAGGTGCTCGTGCATTGGCCGTTGACCGGCTTTTGGCAGATCTCTCCGACCACGACGTTGTAGTCGATGCTGATACCGTTGGGCATCAGTAGGTTGGTCATCACCGCTTCATTAGCGCCGAAGTAATTCGATCCGCCTTTGGCGGCTGACACGCTGAAGGTCGCCACCGCGCCAGCAGCCGAGGTGAAGGTGAAACCGCTGATCCCGACTGCGACAAGAGACGCGCCACTACCGCTGTTGGAGGTAAAGGTCGATCCGCTCTTGGTGAAGGTCTCGGTTTGGTTGTTGATCGTAACGAAGAAGGTTGCGCCCGAGCTGCTGATCGTTCCAAGCTGCAGATCCCGCCAGCCGCCATCATTCAACGCGCCGCTATAGGCCAGGAGCGCGCGGTTATAGGCGAGCCCGCCCCGGTTTGGATCGCCGATCGAAATCGTCGGCGTAGAACTATAGAACTTGCCGGCTATTACATCGACGCCGCGCTCATCAATCTCATATCGCTCCGGGGGAATGGGCGCGCTCTGCGCGTGGGCGATAGTGGTGAAACAGGTCGATGCGCACAACAGCGCGCTCAGGCGGACCAGCCGCGAAATCCCGACTTTCAAACAAGCCCCCGAAGCCGCGGCCCGGACGAATTCGCGTTCGATCTGAGGCGAATGCCGAACCTGAATGGAGCTTAGCTTGAGCTTGCCGCCGCACAACCCCGACGGCACAACTTTTTCGGGATTTCTGGAGTTTCAATCTTTGTGCTTGCAAAGCAATCAGAGCTTGACCACAGTTTTAGATCATCTCGCGGGCTGAACTTAGGTGCTCAATGCCACTCACCAATCGCGTCGGTATTGTTGGCTTGGCCCTGACGGCATGGGTAGCGTCCACGCCAGCCTCAGCGGCCAGCACCACCACCTATGTTTATGACGCCCTGGGCCAATTGGTGACGGTGACAAGCACGGCGGGACGTTCGACAACCTACACCTATGATACGGCGGGAAACCGAACGAACATGACGGCAACAGGGTCGATCTCGCTCAACACGCCGTCGACACGGTCCTGTCAATCGGCCGTTGCGTGTCCCGGGAGCTTCCGCAGTGTTCCCTCAATTCCGAACACGCCTTTCTACGCCCAAGGCGATAGCGAAATCACCGCCACGGAGTTCCAGAAGGCGCGGGGTTTTTCTGGAAGATTGGGCGTCCGCACCCTGCGCTAACAGCTCAGCCAGGCTAGCCATTCAACACTCCGCATTCAGTTTAATGCGCCTGACCTGCTCGGTCATGCCCGCCAACAGACCCGCTATCATCGGGCCGATCAGCTCACCCGCAGCCTCTTAGACCCTGCTGGTCGAACGCGGCGCCGTCTACGCTCGAAGCCTGCGTGCCCTCATGGCGGGGGCTAAAGCGTCTCACGGACCGTGCGTCGGTCTCAAATAATCTGCGTCGGTCTCAAGCCAAATAATCTGCGTCGGTCTCAAGCAATGTGATTTGGGTCTCACCTATCGTGCGGGTGTTGTCAGCTTAGCCGCGCCGTTCTGCGCCGGCGACTGGACGCGATGCGATGATGCGGGCAGGAGCGCGTTATGCGCGCCTTATCCTTCAAACGTCATCGGTTCCCAGCCGAGGTCATCCGGCATGCGGTGTGGCTCTACTTCAGCTTCACCCTGAGCTTCCGGGACGTCGAGGAACTGCTCGCCCAGCGCGGGATCGAGGTCACCTACGAGACGATCCGCTGCTGGACGATCAAGTTCGGGCCACAGATCGCCAGGAACCTTAAGCGACGCCGCCCCGCGCCGTCTCCGCGTTGGCATCTGGACGAGATGGTCTGCTCGGTTGGCGGGCGTCGGATGTATCTCTGGCGCGCCGTTGACGACGAGGGCGAGGTTTTGGACTTGGTGATGCAGCATCGGCGCGACACAAACGCCGCTCTGAAGCTGCTCAAGCGCCTGCTGCGAAATCAGCCCGTAGAGCCTGTCTCGATCACCACCGATGGGCTGACCTCCTACGCCGCCGCGTTGAAGGCGCTGGAGTTGATCGACCTCCACCGTCCCGGTCGCCTGCGTGAGAACAATCGCGCTGGAAACTCCCATCTGCAGATCCGGCGCCGAGAACGAAAGATGCAGGGCTTCAAATCTCCGGCCTCGACCCAGCGCTTTCTCACCATCCATGCGGCGCTCAACAACACCTTCTACGTTCAGCCCCACCTGATCCGCCGCCAGACCCTTCGCCAGTTCCGCGGCGAAGCCATGCGGGTCTGGAATGAGGCTGCGGTCGCCTGAAGATTTGTCTCTCGGGTTTGATCGCGGCGGGTCAAATTAACCTGACAATGCTAGGGAAACGCCACGCGCCAGGTGCCGCCGCTCAGGCCCTCATAGGGCGCGCAAGCTTGCAGGGCGCGGGCGGCGGCGCGTTCAGCCAGCAGCAGCTGCGGATCGGCGGGCGCCGAGATCTTGCGAACCGCCCTGGGAGATCCGGTCAGGCGTCCGTCATCGCCAATCTCGACCATCAGGATCGCCTTGCGGGAAGAGGCCGAACGCCAGCACGGGGCGACCTTCCTCCAGAGATCGCCGGCTGGCGGCGAGGCGGGCCGGGAGCCGACGTTTGGCAGGGAGGCGGCCGCATAAAGATCGATCCCCTCGGCGCCTTCGCCCTGGCCCAAACCCTGGTTGGCTTGGCTCGAGCCGGACGCCTCCGCCTGGGCTGCGGCGCCGGCCTTGCCTGAGGAACCGCCCGAGGCCGGACGGTCGCCTCGCATGGGCGACAGCGGAAGGCGGGGCGATGTCGACGGGGACTCGGCGACGTCCGGTGCGAGCAGGTGATCGAGGCGCTCGCCCGCCAAGTCGGGGCCGGGTGTGCGCGAAGGGGCCTTGGGCGCGGCGGACGCGGCGGCTGGCGCGGCCGTCGGTGCGGTCGCGGCCCCGCCGGGCGCGCCGCTAACCAGGGTGACGCCGACCACCCCGGACGAGGCGACCACGGTTTGAGTCCGTCCGCCCAGCAACAGCACGGCTAGTATGATCAGGGCATGACCGCCCAGGGCCGCGAGCGCGGCGGTGGCGCTGACACCATCTTCGTCAGGTGGGCGAAAACTGATTCCTGACATGGTGCGGCGAGGGGCGTCTTGCTCGACTTTGTGATCGTGTCCGCAACGGTAGCGGTCGGCGGGCTCAGGGTCCATCGGCCCCTGCAACCAAGAAGACATCGACTGTTCATCTGCCTGCATCGCGTGATATCAAAAGCGCGGAAGCTCTGCTTCCGGGGTATGCGCGCCGAGGCGCGGGGTGGGGCGGTATGCGTCAACAATCAGGTCCAGGCGGGGACCAGGGCGGCTTTGCGGCCGTCGATGCGCTGGTCGCCGTGACCATCCTGGCGTCGAGCCTGGCCCTGTCCCTGATGGCCGCGCAGGTCGGGGCGCGCGCCAGCCGCGCGGCCGGTCAGACCCGCGACGCCGAAATGCTGCTGCGCGAACGCCTGGAGGGCACGGCGGGCCAGGCGGGCGTCTGGAGCGGTCGCGAACGAGGCCTGGACTGGCGGGTGGAGGCCCGCGCCTCGGGCGCCGCGCCGGCGCGCCTGGCGGCGCCTTGCACGCGCGTCGCGTCGGCCAAGGCCGGCGGCCGGACCTATCGCATCGCCACGGCCGACATCTGCGCGCCGGAGGCCGCCGGATGAGCGACGACGGCTACACCTTGGCCGAGATGTTGGCGGCGCTGGCGATCCTGGGCATGGCCATGGGTGGTCTTGGTCTGGTCACCAGCCTGATCGCTCGCCAACAACTGGCCGCCCATCGCGTTTCGATCCGCCTGGCCGAAGAGCGCGCCGCCGACCACGCCCTGGGTCTTTGGCTGGCCGACCAGGATCCGGCGAGCTTGAGCGGCGATGACCGTCGGCTTTCCGCGGCTTGCGGTCCGGCGACCTGCACGGCGCGGCTGGAGGCCGACAAATCGCGCACGGTTCTGATCCTGCAGGGGCGTTCGGGCGCGGCGCGGCGGCTTCGCCTGCGCCAGCCGGGCCTGCGCTTCGGCTATAGCGACGACCTTGGCCAGGTCGCCGCCTGGCCCCGGCCTGGCGACGGTGAGGGCGGGACCAAGACCCTTGCGCCCCGAGCGATCGTGCTGACCGCGGCCAGCAACGCGCCCTTGGCCTTGGCGCGGGTCTGGCCGCGCGAGCCCCGCGACTGCCAGTTCGACGCCATCGCCGGCGCCTGCAGGGGCGCGAGCCGATGAACGCCCCCTTTGATCTGCGATTAGTCGAGCCCGACGATCTGACGATCGACGAAAACGCACGTGACGGGAGCGCCAGCCTCGCCCAGCCCCGCGTTTTTGCCCGGGCGGTGCACGCGCCCGCCGGCTGGCCTTGGGAGCAGCTGCGAGCGGCCCAACTGGCGGCCCGTCACGAAGCGCCAGTGTCGATGGACCAGGTGCATCTGCGGCTCAAGCGCCTGACGCCGTGGCGCCCGGCCCAGGCCGCGCGGTTCGCCGCCTGTTATGTGCGCATCTCCGAGATCGCAGAGCGGTTCGAGACCCAGGTCGAAGTCGAGGGGCGGCCCGTGCCGGTGGCGTTCGAACCCCCAGAGGCCCTGGCGCGGCGGGCGCGGCGGTCTCTGCTCGTCGGGGCGGGGGCCGCGGTCGTCGTGGCGTTGTTGGTTGTCTCGATCGCCGGCGCCCTGCTGGCCCGCGCCCAGGGCGAGGAACAGGTGGCCGCCCTGGAGCACGACGCGGCGCTGAAGCTGCAGCGGGCCGAAGCGGCTCAGTCGCTCCGGCGGCAATCGGCGGCCCTGGCCGCGGCCTCGCCGGGCGAACCGGTCGCCGCGTCGCTGGCGGATCTGGCCTGGGCCATGGCGGCGCGCGCCCCCGGCGCGCGTATCCAGGCCTGGCGCTGGGATCATGGCGTCAGCCGCGTCGAGGCCCGCGGCGAAGCCTCGCCGTTCGCCGATTCCCATCGGGCGGTGACCCGCGAGGGGGCGGGCCTGTGGCGGATCGAGCCCGAGGAGACGGGGCGATGAGCGATAGCCGCGGGCCAGGCTTGGCGGTGGCGGCCGCGATGATCGGCGGGGCCGCGGCGATCGTCGCCGCCACCGGGCTGTCGGCCTTGGCGCGGCCCGACGATCGCGCCGCGCGATTGGCCGAGCTGGAGCGCAAGCTAGACCGCATCGAGACCCTGCAGCGCCGCGCCGCCGAGGGCGGCCCGGCCTATCCACGTGGCGCGATCTGCCGTGAAGGTGTGGGCCCGGGCGCTGGCGCGGTCGAGCGAGAACTTCGCGCGGCGCTTGGGCAGGCCAAGTTGGCGTCGATCGCCTTCGAACCCTCGACGCCCGTCGGCGAGAGCTTGCTGGCCGTCAATTTCCGCTTCGAGACCATCGGCCCCTACGAAGACGCCATGGCCGTGCTGCGCCAGCTGGAGGCGGCGCGCCCGACCCTGTTCGCGGACTCCGTGGATCTGGTCTCCAAGACTTCCGCCGTTTCCCTATCGTTTTCCGGACACTTCTATTGCTCGACCTCCGCGCGCCTTTGATCCCGATCTGCGCCGCCGTCGGTCTCGTCCTGGGCGCGACCGCATGGCTGGCGGCAGGGCGCCAGGACGTGCTGACGCCGGTCCAGGAGCGCCTGGCGAGTTTTCGGCCGTCAGATGGGCGACCTAACTCGAGCGGCGGCGCGCCGTCGCTGCTGGGCCAGCCGCTATTTGCGCTGTCCGTAGGCCCCAACGCCGTCCGTGATCCGGCGGTGAGCGTCTTGGGAGTTTCGCGCATGCCCGGGCGCGCCGCCGCCTTGGTGTCCATCGACGGCAAGGCGCCCGTTTGGCTGGCGCGGGGCGAAAGCCGTGACGGGGTGGTGTTGAACGACGTCGGTTCCGGCCGCGCGACCCTCGACCTGCCGCTGGGCGTTCGCACCTTGCGGATCGGCGAGGCCACGTCCGTCGGTGGCGGGGCGGCGGCAAGTCCCGATCTGGCCAATCCGATGACGGCGCCCGCGACTGGCGACATGCCGCCGCCTGGCTTCCGGTCGCCCCCGCCGCCCGCCAGCGCGCCTGGCCTGGGTGGCTGAACCCGTGTCTCCAACGAAGTTCTCCATGACGCCCAAGCGCCTCGTCTGCCTCGCCCTCAGCGGAGCTTGCCTAACCCTTGGCCCGGCGGGACCGGTCCGCGCTCTTGCCGCTCCGGCTTCGCCGCAGGCCGAACGCGCCGAGTCCTTCACCTTCGCCTTTCGCGACGCCGACATCGCCCAGGTGGCCGAGGAGATTCTCGGCAACGCCCTGGGCGTGCCCTACACCGTCGATCCCGGCGTCACCGGCAAGGTGTCGTTCCGCATCGATCGCCGGCTCACCCGGGCCCAATTGCTTGAGGCGTTCGAGGCGGCCTTGGCGGTCAACGACGTGGCCCTGCTGCGCCAGGGTGACAGCCTGGTTCTGGCGCCACGCGACAAGGCGCGTTCGTCGGCCGCGCTGCGCGATCCCGGCGCGATCGCGGCCGGCCGGCGCAGCGGCTATGACGTGGTCGCCGTCCCGCTGTCGTTCTCGACACCCACCGAGGTCGCCAAGGCGCTGGAGGCGATGACCGGTTCCAAGGCGGTGCTCTATTCCAACGACAAGTTGGGCCTGATCGTGCTGGGCGGGTCGGGTTCGGAACTGCAGTCGCTGCTCGAAACCATCAAGATCCTGGATCGCAACGTCTTCGAGGGTGCGCGCATCCGCTGGTTCGACCTGCACCAGGCCGCGGCCGGCACGGTGTCGGCGGACCTGGCCAAGATCCTCTCGACGGCCGGGGTCCAGGGCGTGTCGGTTTCATCGCTGAGCCGGCTGAACGGCCTGATCGTCTCGGCGCGAACCGAGACGGCGATGAACGAGGTCGCAGGCTGGATTGCGCGGCTGGATACGCCCTCGCGCGATCTGTCGACCCAGCTTTATGTCTATCGCCCGCGCAGCGCCTCGGCCGCCTCTCTGGCCCGCACCCTTTCGCAGGTGCTGTCGACGGGCGACGCGGGGGGCGGATATAATGATCGCCAGTCCGGCCGCGAGACTTCCCGGAGCGACGCCGCCGCTTCGGTCAAGGACGACGGCGCGGCGTCAAGCGGCGCACGGGATGATGCCGAGAGCCTGGGCGATCAGAAGCTCGAAGACGGCGTGCGCATCGGCGTCGATCGCGACAGCAACACCCTGATCATCCGCGCCCCGGCCGCGCGCTGGATGAGCCTGCAGCAGACCCTGGCCGAGATCGATCGCCCGCCCAGCCAGGTGATGATCGAGGCCTCGATCATCGAGGTCAGCCTGACCAACGACTTTCGGTTCGGCGTCGACTGGTCGGCGGTCAGCGGTAGCGGCAAGTTGGCGGGCAATTCGGTCTATACCGACAATGGCGTGATCGGCCCCAAGTTTCCCGGCTTTTCGATCACCTATCTGGGCGGCGACATCGACGCGGCCATCAACGCCCTGGGCTCGCGCACCGCCATCGACGTGGTCTCCGCACCCAAGCTGATCACCCTGGACAATCACAAGGCGCGCCTGCAGATCGGCGACCAGGTGCCGATCGTCACCCAGACGGCGACCGACACCACCACCTCCTCGCCCGCCATCGTCAACACAGTGGAATACCGCGACACCGGCGTGATCCTGGAGGTGACGCCCCGCATCAGCGGCGACGACAAGGTGGTGGTCGATATCGCCCAGGAGGTCAGCGGTGTGGCCAAGACCGTCACGTCGGGGATCGACTCGCCGACCATCCAGCAGCGCAAGCTCTCCAGCACCCTGGTCTTGCAGGACGGGGCTGTGGTGGCGCTGGGCGGTTTGATCAGCCATCGCCGCAGTGACTCCGACAGCGGCGTGCCGGGTCTCAAGGACGTCAAGCTGCTGGGCAATCTCTTCAAGTCCAAGTCCAAGGAGGGCGCGCGCACGGAGCTGGTGGTGTTGCTGACAGTCAGGATCATGCGTGATCCGGCCGCCTCCAGCCTGATGACCCGCGACCTGCTGGCCGACATGCGTGAGATCGAGAGCCGTGGCCTGCTGCCGCACTGACGAGCGCGGCGACGCCGGCTACGCCACGGCCGCGGCCCTGACGGTGAGCCTGGCGATCGCCATCCTGGCGGCGGCCCTGGTCATGCGCGGCGTCGCGGTCCTGAAGCTGGCGCGGGCCGATTATCGGCGCAGTCAGGCCGAGTATGCGCTGTCTGGGGCGCATGTCCTGGCCGTGGCGCGGCTGTTGAACAGCTCCGGCTCGGGGCGATTGGCCTGGAGCGTCGACGGGCTGGAGCCGCAGGGCGTGAGCTTGTTGGCCGAGCCGGAGGCGCCGAAGCTGGCCCTGGCCGCGGCGGGGGGGCTCGACGACAAGACGCTGGCCGCCTTGGGCGCGCGCGATCCGGGCGCGGCTCGGTTGCGGCTGGCGGGGCTGGAGGCGGCGAGCGCGAGCCCGGGCGAGATCGAGGCCGCCGACGGCGGAGCCGCCTGGCGCTCTTGCGCGGCCAGCGCCATTTCGCCGTGGGGCGCCTCGCAGGTCGTCAGGCTGGCCGCGCCCCACGAACCCGACCAGGACCCGGGCGGCGCGCGGGCGGGGCAGGTCTGGCGGGTGCGCGCCAGCACGCAGGACGGCTGGACGGACGAGCGGATTGTGAGATTGATCGGGCGGGCGCAAAGCCCCAGCGCGATGATATGGCGGCGCTTTGGGCGAACCGCGGGGAAGGGCGTGACATGCGACAAGACCATCAAGGCTCCGGCCGGCGTGGGGAACCCGGACGGGACGCCGGCTACACCTTGACCGAGATGCTGGTGGTCATCGCGATCATCGGCCTGATCGCCGCGGTCCTGACCCCCAGCCTGATGGGCCAGCTAGGGCGGGCGCGCGTGAAGTCGGCCCAACTGCAGCTGGAGTCGGTCGCCGCCGCGGTGGAAATGTTCCACTCCGACGTCGGCCGCTATCCGACGGCGGGCGAAGGCCTGAAGGCGCTGGTCGACGAGCCCGCCGAGGCCGAGGGGTGGACCGGCCCCTATCTCAAATCAGCCAGCGCCCTGAAGGATCCGTGGGCGGGGGCGATCCTCTATCGGCCCGTCGACGACCAGGGCTTCGAGGTTGTCAGCCTCGGTTCGGACCGCAAGGTCGGCGGCACGGGGACAAAGCGCGACCTGGTCGCGCCCAAATGAACGCCGTCGCGGTCATCGCCGCCCTGCCGCTGGGCGCCGTCGTCGGCAGCTTCGCCGCCACCGCCGGTCTGCGGTGGGCTCGCGGCGAGCAGGCGCTGAGCGGGCGCTCGCGCTGCGACGCCTGCGCGGCGCCGCTGGGGTTTGGCGCCACGGTGCCGATCCTCTCCTATGTCCGACTGGGCGGAGCGTGCGCCGCTTGCCGGGCTCCCATCCATCCGGGCCATTTCGCCGGCGAGGTTCTCGGGGCGAGCCTAGTCGTGGCCAGCGCCGCCCTGCTGCCCATCGGACCGGCCGTGGCCGCCGCCGTCCTGGGCCTGGTGTTGATCGCCGCCGGCGCCGCCGACGTCGCCAGTCGCCGGCTGCCGGACCTGGCCAGCGTTCTGGCCGCCGTCCTGGGCCTTGGTCTCGCGCTGCTGCGAGGGCCGACGGCCATCCTGGCTGGACTCGCGGCCGCCGCCCTGACCGGTGGGATCCTGCTTCTGCTGCGCCGGAGTTTCGCGGCCCGTCGCGGCGATCCGGGTCTTGGCCTGGGGGATGTCAAGCTGGCCGCGGCCTTGGCGCTGTGGCTGGGGTCGGTGACGCCATGGGCCTTGGCCTTGGCGGGATTGATGGGACTGGTGCAAATGCGTCTGTTCAAGCCGGCCGACGGCAGGATCGCATTCGGTCCGCTCCTGGCCGCCAGCGGCTGGTCGGTCGGGCTGGCGCTGCAGGTTGGGCTCCTGGGGGACCTGGCGCCATGACCGTGGCGGGCAAACCCTCCCGCCCGGCGGCGCGCGCCCGCTTGGTGGAGACGCTGATCGAGAGCCGCCTGATCGAGGGGGCCGCTCTGGCCCGCGCCGAGCTGGTCGCCTTGCGTGCCGGCCAGCCGGTCGAGCAGGTGCTCAACCAACTGGGCGTGCTGTCGGACGAGGATCTGGCGCAGGCCTACGCCCAGGCGACGGGCTGCGAGGTCTGGGAGCCTCGCCTGCGCCCGGCGATCGTCGAGATCGCCGACCTGGGCGTCACCGCCGATTTCCTGCGCCGCGCGCGATTGTTGCCGCTCGATGAAACAGCGGGCGCCCTGGCCTGCGCTGCCTGCGATCCGTTGGACGACGAGGCCCTGGCGGGCTTGGTCTTCGCCACCAACCGGGCGGTCAGCGTCCTGGCCGCGCGGCCAGGCGACTGGCGCCGCGCCTTCGACGAGCGCTACGGCCCCGAGGCGGCCGCGCCGGCCGAAGCGATCGACGAGCGCCGTCTGGCCCGCGAGATCGACCAGGTGTCCGACGGCGCCGTCGAAGGCGGGGGCGCGCGCCTGGTGGCCGAGGCGTTCGAGGCGGCCATCGCCCTGGGGGCGTCCGACATCCATTTCGAGCCGCGCCGCCATGATCTTCGCGTGCGCCTGAGGGTCGATGGCCGGATGATCGAGCACCGGGTCGTGGCCGCGGATCTGGCCGCGCCGGCGGTGTCCCGGATCAAGGTGATCGCCAACCTCAATCTCGGCGAGCGGCGCCAGCCGCAGGACGGCCGCACCTCCTTCGTCATTGGCGGCAAGTCGGTGGACGTTCGCGTCGCCACCGCCCCGACGGTGTTCGGCGAGGGCGCGGTGCTGCGGATCCTCGACCGTAGCGCCGTGCCGCTTGAGCTGGACGGGTTGGGCCTGGCCGAGGGCGTCACCCAGGTGCTGCGCAAGGCTGGCCGCGCGCCGCATGGGATCTTCCTGGTCACGGGCCCCACCGGCAGCGGCAAGACCACGACGCTCTACGCCCTGCTGGAGACCTTCACCGGTTCTCCCAAGAAGGTGCTCAGCGTCGAGGATCCCGTCGAGTACCATTTCGAGCACGTCTCCCAGACCCAGGTCGCGCCTCAGCTTGGCCTGACCTTCGCCGCGGCCCTGCGCTCGTTCCTGCGCCAGGATCCGGACGTCATCCTGGTCGGCGAAATCCGCGATCCGGAGACGGCGGCCGTGGCGATCCAGGCGGCCATGACCGGTCACCTGGTGCTGGCCTCGATCCACGCCAACGACGCCTTGGCGGTTGTCCCACGCCTGCTGGACATGGGCGTGGAGCCCTATCAGCTGGCGGCGTCCTTTCGGGGGGCGGTGGCCCAGAGGCTGGTCCGGCGGCTTTGCCCCCACTGCCGGCAGGCCGGCGCGCCGACCGAGGCCGAACTGGCCTTTGTCAGCGACCAGGGCCTGGCCGCGCCGATGCGCACCTTCCGCGCCCAGGGATGTCCGGCGTGCAAGGGCGTCGGTTTCCGCGGTCGCGTGCCGATCGCCGAGGCGTTCCTGACCAACGACATCCTGCTCAGGGCCATCGCCGATCGCCGGCCGGCCGCCGACATCGCCCACCTGGCCCATGCGCTGGGTTTGGCCAGCATGGCGGCCGACGGCCTGGACAAGGCCATGCGCGGGGAAACCACGCTGGAAGAAGTGATGGGCGCGGTCCATGACTGAGAGCCAGAGCTTCGCCTATGTCGCCCGCGGGGCCGACGGCAAGCGGGTTCGCGGTCTGGTTCCAGGGCCCAGCGAGCAGGCCGCCTTCGAACGCTTGCGCCGGCAAGGCCTGTCGCCGCTCAAGCTACGGCCGGTGCGCAGCCAGGCTCGTGGCGGCGATCCTGGGCTCCAGGACCGCGAAAGCGCCGAGATTCTGCTCAGCCTGGCCGACCTTCTAAGCGCCGGCGCGGACATGCGTTCGGCGCTGAACGTGCTGTTGTCGCGGGCCCAGGGCTCGCGGGTCGCCAACGCCTGTCGCCGGCTGTTGCAGGACATCAGCGCCGGCGAGGCGCTGGATGCGGCCTTCGCCCGCACCTTGGCGCCGCGCCATGCCTTCGTGGCCGCCCTGGTGGCGGCGGGCGAGGCGGCCGGCGACCTTCCACAGGCGCTCCGCCGGGCCGGCGAAATGCTCGAGGCGGCCATCAAGCTGCGCCAGCAATTGGTCGCGGCCCTGGCCTACCCGTTGTTCGTCCTGATCAGCACCCTGGCGGCGGCGGGCGTGATCCTGCTGGCTGTCGTCCCGTCGCTGGAACCGCTGGTCAGCGAGGGCGGAGAGGCGAGCGCGCCGATCCTGTCGGGCCTGCTGGCGACCAGCCGCCTGCTGCGTGAGCAGGGGCTCGTGCTGGCCGGCGGCCTGGGCGTTGCGGCCATCGTGGTGACGGGCCTCGGTCGAGCCGGTCTGTTGCGCGGGCCTCTCGACCGTTTGTGGCTCACCGGACCCTGGCGGCGTACAAGCTGCGCCCTGGCGTTCGGCGGGTTTGCGATCTCGCTGGGCGTGATGCTGAGCGCCGGCGCCCCGATGAGTGAAGCCCTGAGACTGGCCAACCGCGGCGTGCGCTCGGACCTGGCCAGAAGCCGCCTGCAGGTCGTGCTGCAACAGGTGCGCCAGGGCGTATCCCTGTCGCAGGCCCTGCAGGGCGTGAAGGGCTTTCCGCCGACAATCGTGCGGCTGGTTTCGGTGGGGGAATCTACGGGCGCGCTGGGCCGCATGCTGCAGCGCTCGGGCAAGCTGGAGGAGGACGCCGCGGTGGGCGACATCGAGGCGGCCGCCCGGTTGCTGGGCCCGGCCTTGATTGTCCTGCTGGGTGGGCTGATCGGTTTGATGATGGCGGGGCTGTTGTCGGGCGTGACCGAACTTGGGCAGGCGGCGTTGAACTGAGCGCTATCGCGTAAATTTCAACGCGCCTTGGTTGCACTCTTCAAAGCGCCCACGTACGGTCAAGGTTCGTCGGGGGCTTGGGGCAGGGGCATTCAGTGGCATTTCCGGTGCGGTCGCGCGTGGCGATCGCTTTGGCCAGGCTCGCCGTCGCGAGCCTGGCGTCCGGTGCTGTCAGCTAAACGTGGGTCCTGCGGGGCGACCGGTTTGAAGGGGGGCAAGGCTGGACACGGCGGGTTGTGGTGGGCAGGAGGCGCCATGCGTGCTCTGTGCTTCAAGCGTCACCGATTTCCGGCCGAGGTCATCCGCTATGCCGTGTGGCTCTATTTCCGCTTCACGCTGAGCTTCCGGGACGTTGAAGAGCTGCTTGCCCAGCGCGGGATCTAGGTCAGCTACGAAACCATCCGCTGCTGGACGATCAAGTTCGGACCCCAGATCGCCAGGAACCTGAAGGGTCGCCGGCCTGCGCCGTCGCCGCGTTGGCATCTGGACGAGATGGTCTGCTCGGTTGGCGGCCATCGGATGTATCTTTGGCGTGCGGTCGATGACGAGGGCGAGGTTTTGGACCTTGTGATGCAGCGTCGGCGCGATACGGGCGCCGCCCTAAAACTGCTCAAGCGCCTGCTGCGAAATCAGCCCGTAGAGCCTGTCTCGATCACCACCGATGGGCTGACCTCCTACGCCGCCGCGTTGAAGGCGCTGGAGTTGATCGACCTGCACTACCCCGGTCGATTGCGCGAAAACAACCGCGCCGAAAACTCCCACCTGCCGATCCGAAGACGTGAGCGGAAGATGCAGGGCTTCAAGTCCCAGGCCTCCGCACAACGTTTCCTCACCACCCATGCGGCGATTTACAATACCTTCTACACCCAACCTCATTTGATCCGCCGCCAAATCCTCCGTCGGTTCCGCGGCGAAGCCATGCGCATCTGGAGCGAAGCAGTCGCCTGAGGCGGCTACCGATTGGAGATGATCGCGCTTGAGCGGGTTAATCTGACAATCCTACCGGAAGAGCGTCTCACGGTTTCGACCAACAAGTTGCCGCGCGATCTGAATCTCCCGCCATCGCTGCGGATCGGCGACAGACAACATCCGCTCGCCGGCGGACCACATATCGCGGTGAAGCACGCGTGCCGCGCGTTTCTCGGGCCAGGCCCATTGTTCTGGAGCCGCCTGTGCAACGATGACCGGAAAGCTCGCGCCGAGAACCGCCCCGCCGATAACACCGGCCAACGCCGCTTGCAAAAGCCGCCAGTTCTGCACGCTGGCCAACCGCGCGGTATCGACCCAACCGCGAAGATCACCGGCCGCCCGCTGAAGCACCTCTTGGGCCTGATGCAATGCCGCGCGATCCTGACGTCGCGCCTGTTCGCCGGCCGCCGTTATCTGCTGCGCTATCTCAGCGGGCGTAGCCGCCAACGCCGGACTCGTCGCCAGCTTTCCTATCCGCCCAACCGCGATCCTCACGCCTTGAGCGATCTCCCCCAGCGTCTCGCTGTAGTCTGGCGCCGACGCTCTTTCGGCGGCCAGCCCGGCTAAGGCGACGTTCAGCAAGGCCACCTCCCGCCGCAGCGCGTCGAACGCCATCGCCGCCGGATCTAACGGCGCTTCTGATCCGATATCCTGATCCATCCTATCCTCCTACAAACCGAGCCCCCGGCCACGACCGATGCCGAGGTAGTCAGAAAGGCCCTGGCCCACGCTGCGGCCCATTTCGACGGGAAGCCCAAGCTCCGGCCGACGGGCGCGCAGCAACGACTCCACCTGCGGATCGCGCTCCAGGCTCTTGGCCATGACACCCATGCGATCCTTGACCTGGCCGGCCCCCGTCACGTCGCCCGCGCGATGCAGCGTTGAGCGCTGGCGCTCCAAGCCCTGCCAGCGCTCCACGAAGCGATCAGCGCGCAGGCGCGGATCGGCCCTGACCTCGGCCTCAAGCTGAAGGACACGGATCGCCCGCTGGGTGCGGCCCGAGGCCGTCTCGCCGGCCAAGGTCGGATCGCGGACATAGGTC